>CEPT01049903.1_pt1 | contig 12930 bp, 3 predicted proteins | sample 356221 | NCBI WGS metagenome assembly CEPT01 (sample SAMEA2620081, study PRJEB7988) | marine metagenome | isolation source: saline water (ENVO:00002010), including | reverse complement strand
CATCAAATCTGACAAGCGTCTTCTGGCTGCTGGGCAGGACGTAATTAGCGACTATCTCACGTACCAGGACACCTTTGACAAAGCCCAAGCAAAGGCGGCTGATGAGGCAGCAAGTGAGTTGAGTGAACGCCTTAAAGGAACTGCACAAGAGGAGCTAGCAACTATTACTGATGTCTCGGTCCTCACCGAACGCCGTCAGTATTACTGGGACCAGGCAGAAAACCTGCCCCTCAAGCAACGCGGTGCCTTCAGGGAGTGGCTGTCTAAATACAACGCATCTGACCTGCAAGCGTCGAAGAACTCTAATGATGAGTTCCTGTCCACCCCAGGTGTGACACCAGAACTTATTCGGCAGCGGATTGCATTGAATCCTGGTATGCCTCAATCTGAGAAAGACCGCCTTGCCAATGCAGCTAAATCCTTTGAGAATTTGGCGACCATCAATCCTCTGTATAAAACCACTCTTGCGACTCAGAAGCTAAAAATTCAGTCTCTGAGGCCGTCTATTCCTGAGGCTCAACTAAACCAAAAACCTGAGCTGAAAGAACAGGTAAATGCTGTTATTAAAAACAGACAAGAGCAGTTAGAGATTCGTTTCCAAGCTTGGGTCACTGATGGTCAGGGTGAAAAGAACGCCGACGATATGAAGGATTGGCTTTCAAGGCAATCTGACTTACTCGAAGATCCAATCGTATATGACGACAAGACAGACTCTATTCCTGAGCTACGTCAATCCAGCGACGAGTTTGAGTTTGGTGCGGAGAATGCAATCAACTTCAAACCCCAACCAATACCGAATCAAAATAGAAATGCAGTATTCTTTACTGGCGAAAAGGCTCGTGCTTCTGCTCGCTCTGGGCGGCTTGGGCGTCTCGATTCAGAGACTGGTGTCTTTTTAGCGCCGCCTGAGATCAAGGCTTATGTAGAGCTATATGAGAAGACCGGACAAATTGATCCTCTTGTCCGTGACCTTGCTACTCAGGCAGATGTAACCCCGCGAGAGTTTCTTGGAAACCAAGCAAAATTATGGGGAATGCCCGGTCAAATTAACGACCCAGAACCCACAGTTGTGGTGTCTCCTGTCACCAAACGTGTGTCACAGCAAGACGCTATGGACTTTGCCATCAATCAAGGTCTTTCACGGCGTGGTGCTGTTTGGTTCTCCCATGTGATGATTGCTGAGTCAGGTGGTAATCCAAAAGCAGAGCATGACCGTGATGAAAACGGTGAGCCCACGGGATATGGCTTATTTGCACATCGTTTGAGCCGCAGAGACGCGCTCTTTGCTTTTGCACAAGATCAAGGTAAAGACAAGAGCGATCCAACTGTGCAAATGCAGTTTGCTATGTCCGAACTTCGCGCATACAAAGATCATCCTCAATTCGGCCATGTTTGGGCCGCTATTACTGCCGCTAATCCAAGCGATAAACAGCTTGTAGCTGCACAAAAAAGCTGGATGCGTTATCACAGCTCGCTTCATGAAAAGCGAAAACAAGCACTTATTGATGACCTAAATCGTTACTAATTATGCCTTTTGAACTGCCTGCTGGCTATGAAGAAGTGGAGCCGATTCCACTAGCTGAACAACAAGAAAACGCGCAACAACCGAAAGCTAGACTAGAAACGTCTTCTAAAGAGCCTGAAGAGGAGCAGGAATCTGAGCAGTTGGGACCCTTTGCCCCTGTTGAGATTGATAATCCTGTCGGGCAGTTCATGGAAGATGCGTCAGTTGCAATCTTGGACGCATTTAGCGACAAGGATGCTGACGAGATCCGTGAAGAAAGGGCCACACAACGCGCTGTTGCTGGTGAAAAAGGTAAAGCTCTCGAAGAGCGAATGTCCCAGGACACCAGCGTAGGTGGAGAACTTATCCGTGCTGGTCTTGGCTCTGTAGAAGACTTTGCTGAGGGTGTTGTAAATCTCCCTGGTGATCTTCTCAGTGTCCTTCCTCAAGTTGACGACGACTTTCTCAACGTTGACTTTAATTTTATCCGCGAAAACAACACTGAATGGGGTAAAGCGGTCCGTACTCTTGGACGCTATGTAATCTCTTCCCGACAACTCGGCCGTATTGGTCCCTTTTCAAAGCTTGGCACGGGCAAAACATTCCTTGGTCTTGCAGGTGGAAGGGCTGCTACAGGTTTTGTAGAAGACTTTATTGGCTCTGACGGTACGGGTGAAGACAGCACCCTCGTCGGTAGTACCCCCTGGACAGCAATGTTCCAGACCTCTGATGACAACAACCCCATCCACAACCGTACATTAAATGGACTGGAGGGCGCATTGTTTGAAGTTGTTGGTGGTAAAGCTATTGATGCTGTCCGTGATCTGAAACTGTGGTCTAAATTTCGGTCTTCACCAGTTGGTCGCAAGTATTTTCCTGGTGTCAAACAAGACCCCAAGGCAGCACAAAAGGCTCTTGAGGCTCGTGGTCGCCTGAATAATTTGCTGGCTAAGACCTATGCAGAGGATCAATTCGGTAAGACTCTTAATTACACGCTCAAAGTCCAGCAAGACTTTGCTCTTCGTGCCCTAGAAGACTCTCGGAAACCACTCAACAACCTGATCGAACAGGCCGCTCAGGGTGACAACGGCATTGTCCAGTACCTACTAGCCCGTACACGCGCCCTTGGTGCCGCAAACCTAATCGACAAGACCTATAACACTGTCAAATTTGGTGGTGATCCTGACGAACAGGTAATTGATGGCCTTTCCTGGCCAGGCATCCAACGTCAGATGGATCAGTTGGACAAGAACATTGCTGATGCACAGCAAATGTCTTCTGATCTTGATCTTCGGGTTGAGGAGCTGTCCGAAAACCTAACTCAGCAATCTGCTGTAAGTGGTCGTCGGGCTGCTGACATTGAAGATCTACAGGTTCGCTCACTTGACGCTCCTCGTCAGGCAGATCTTGAGGCGTCTCAAACTATGGCGCTAAACCTGTCTGCCTATCAGGTTAAGTATCTCAAAGATAACAAACTTCTCCCTCGTGGCATCACAATCACAGCTGGTCGCCGCGTCAAGGGACTAACCAGTGGAAACATTGATGAGCTTATTCAAGCTATTCAGGAAGGCCCTGACACAAAGGTCAAGCAAAACCTCCTCAAGCGTCTACCAAACATCGAGCGACCCGCTCCTATTGATGAGTCTATCGACACTGTTGAAGGTCTAAACAAACAGGTAGAGGGTCTCAAGGCTGAGGCAAAGGCTGCTGACGAGGCTGCTGCTGCCCAACGTCAAGAACTAGAGCCCCTGTTCCAGGAACAGATCCTGGCTCGCCAAATGCTCAAACAGCTAGAACTGGAGCGTGAGGCAATGTATGCCCGATTCAATGGGCAAGACGTTGAGTTCAAAGCCAAAGCTGAAGAGATTAAAGCCAAGAACGACCCAGACATCCCACCTGAAAAGGTTGATGAGATCGTTCAAAAGGCAGAGGTTATCCAACCCACCACCCGCAAACAAGCGATGGAGGCTGGTAAGGAATCTGATCAACTGATACCCACCAAGGCACGGGCTCCCCTGGGCAGCAACCCGCCCCGCACCGAGTCCAACGTCGGCACTGCTAGACCCACACCCTCTTCCCTGACTGAAGCGAACATCCGTTCAATGGCTAGGGATGACAAAGAGTTCATCACTCTGAAAAACATTGCTGGGATAGCAGAAAAGATCCCTGGACGTACTGAGTCTGAGGTGATTGAGGCTATGCAGAGTCAGGTCACTGATGATCTGGTCGGTGAAATCAAGCGTCTCACTGGTGACGACTTGGATCAGGCTCTCCGCAGTAACCCTCAGTTCGGCACAATGCTGAACGATGGGCGTTTCTTCATCACCTCTATCGAGGGACGTGAAGCAATGAACCGCGTTGTGCGGGAGATGCAGGTTGAAATTAAGGAACTTAGCCAAACCATCAGTAGTCAAGTCAAAGAGGGCGCTCCTGAAGCTGTGATGAACATGGAACGCCTCAACGAGCGTTTCCTGACCCTGTTCAACTTCATTAAAGGTGATGATGCTGCTCGTGGCTCGCTGCTCAACGAGCTTAAGTACATTGCTGATAACACTGGTTCTAAAGTCCAAGGACAGAACAGTGAGCTGCTGGATGAGCTTATTAAACGCAATAATGACATCCTGGCCCGTCAAGAGCTGACCTATAAACGAATGTTGGCTATGGGTGATCTGATTCGTACAGATCCGAAGGCAGCAGCGAATAAAATGAAGAGAGCCATTGATGTACTGGCTTACTCTCATAACATCCCCACTAACACTATTGATGTTGCTAAGGCGTTGTATTCATCCAACGTCAAAAACCTTGATGGGTTTTACATCAACTCTATTCTGTCTGGCCCTGCTACTCAAGCTAGAAACTTCTGGGGTAACTTCTACCAGTCAACCGGTCATCCCCTCCTAGCTCTTCTTGGCACTCACTTGCCCGGTAAGAGTAAAGAACTGGTCCGCAGGCAGGCTGTAGCGGCTTTGGGAGCCACTTACGAGACATATATGGAGATGACTGATCTCCTACCTCGCATTTGGAACAACAACGTCAAAGGTCTCGACTTCGACTCACCTAACTATCAAGTGTGGGATGAGGATTTGACTAAGAAGATGGCCAAAATTGAAGCGATGCGAAACAACGGTGAGTTGAGCTGGATGGAGGAAACTTTTCTTTCTACCGCTATTAACTTCCGAAAAATCCTTCTTAGCCCATTCTTCAGTCCCATGATGCGAGCAATGGGTACTGTCGATAGTTTCTTCAAAGTTGTTGCTGGTCGTCAGATCATCAGCCGCCGTGCGGTTGAAGATGCAATGGCAACTCTTGGTGATCGTCCTTTGACTGCCAAATCTTCTGAAGAGTTTGCTGAATTGGTTCAACAGTACAAGGCGAAACACGAGCTTGACGTGTTTGCTGAAGACAAACTCACCCTTATCGACCCCGAGGCTGAAGAGCTTTCAAAGGTTTTTACATTCCAGCAAAGCCTTCAAGATTCCGACATTTTGACTAAAGGCCTTAACCAGCTTGCCTCTATGCCTGGTGGCCGTCTAGTTGGTCTGACGTTCGTGAAGACGCCCTCCATGATTCTCAAGGGCGCTCTGGGACTCACACCCGGTCTCTCTAGGATCATGAAAAAGCGTAGTCAGGCCTACAAAAACGGCTCTGCTTACTACAGGGCTATGCGTGACGGTCAAGAGGCTATGTCCTATGTGATTGGTGCTTCTGCAACCACGATGGGCGCTGCTGGCGTGTTGACTGGTGCAGGACCACTTAATGCAGAAGACAACAAAAAGTGGCGTCTAGCTGGTAACAAGCCCTTTACCTTAAAACTGCCATTTGGTGGCGAGGTCAACTACCAAGGATTGGAACCCGCAACCACGATCATCGGTCTGTTTGCTGACATTGGAGCCCTTGGAGTTAAGGGTGAGTTGGGTCTTGATACTGCGGCAGCAGCTATTGGCTCAAACATTATCAATAAAAGCTTTTTGGCTCAGGTGGCTAGTGCAGCTGAAATTCTTACAACCCAAGGCGGCGGCCTTAAGGATGTAGGTGCCAACGTTGTCCGCGGCATTGTTCCTTTCTCTGGGGCACGGAGTCAAGTTGGACAAATCCTTGACCCATACATTCGTGAACACCGCTCTGCCATTGAACCCACATGGTCTTGGTTCCTCAAGAAAAATGGTGGTGTTGGTATCTCATCCACCCTTCCCGCACGTACAGACCCGCTTACAGGCGAGGCCTTGACTCGTGATGGTTATGGGGTTGGCGGTGGCAACATTCTGGCTCTATTCAATATGGCCTCTCCTCTTGGTCTCCGGTTCTCCCAAAATCGCACCGATCCTGTCCACAAAAAACTGTTTGATGCGGGGGTGAACATTGATGAGGAGATGAGGACTATGGACGATGTAGACCTCACCAACAAAGAAATGGTTGAGTACGAACTGATTAAGGCTGGCAACGGCAATCTTCGGAAAGATCTCCTCGATTACTTTAATAGTGATCAATACAAGCTTGTCGATAAGCCTAACTCCGATCAACGAATCGAGTCTGGACAAGAGGAATCAGATACTCCTGTCTACAAAGCTCTGATGAACATCATCGGTGCCTATGGCAAAGCTGCTAAGAACGTTATGCGGCTTGGGCAAACACCCACGTCTCGGGCCTTCCAACAGCGGCTAGACGAAGCTCTCCAAGGAAAAATCAAGCTTGACAAAGACTTTGTTCGGCGTCAAGACGCACTAAGGTTTCCTACTGAATAACGGCAATGGCTGTTACCCAAAATACATTTACAGGGGATGGGACTACGGTCCTATTCCCCTTCACTTTCCCATATTTAGAAGCTACCGACATCGTTGTTGAAGTCGATAGTGTTGCTACAACTGCATATTCTCTCGCCAACGCCACAACCATTCAACTCAACACTGCTCCTGCAGCAGGTGTAGACATTGTTGTAAAACGGGTTACTAACGTTGACAACCTTCCCGCGACCTTCTTTGCAGGCTCTGCAATCCGGTCTCAGGATCTCAACGACAACTACCTCAAGCTCCTTTACGCATCCCAGGAAGTCAATCAGTTTGCAACTCTCTTCAATGCAGAGTTCCCTGATGACATCAACCTCGGCGGTAACAACATTGTCAACCTAGCCGACCCGGTTAATGCACAGGATGCTTCCACTAAGGCCTACAGCGATGCCTTGGATGCTGCTGTTCGTACCTATATTGACGGTAAAGACGCAGCCCAGACAAACGCCCGTAACGCCCTAGAAACCCATCTCGACGGCGAGACTTGGAACAACACCAGTGAAACTACCCATACTGGTGAAACTTGGACGACTGACAATTCCCAGATCGCAACCACCGGGGCGATTGAAAATAGAATTGCAGCCAAAATTGACGATGCCCTAGATAACGACGTAACTGTTCAGGACGGTCTTACTTACACCTCCACGGGCGGTACGCCAACTATTGGCATCGGTGCTAACAGCGTTGACCTTGACCGTATCAAGGATGCCGACATTCTGACTGGTTCAGAAAGTTGGTTCAACAGCAACAACCACATCGCCACTACTGAGGCGATTGATGAGCATATTGACTATGCCATCGAAAACCACATCATTTCTGATGGAACAGGCGTCAGCGTTACTGGTAACGGTAACGGCTCTATTGACATTGGTCTGGCAGTCAACAGCATTGACTTTGATCGAATCAAAGATGCTGACAAGATTGACTACGCTGAGCAGAATGCTGGCTCTCCCACGCCAACTGACGACAACATCTTTACGGCTTCCGCTGCTGCCCGTCGTTTTGACACCCTTGTTCAAACGACAACCCCTACAGGCAGCGATTGGCAAGTCGGTAAGACCTGGGTTCAGAACAACAATGACAAGACCATCTCTGTCTGGGATGGAAACGCTTGGCTAGCTCTTGTCTCTGGTGGTACGTTCACCAACTCCCCCAAAGTTGTCTACGTTGACTCCAACGCAGGTAACGATGCGGCTGATGGTCACCGCATTAGTACGCCTAAGGCTTCAATCAAAGCTGCTATTAACCAGATTAACGCTGAAATCAACGTCAGCATTACTAATGGTGGTAGTGGCTATGTCGATGCTTCCTATTCCGCCGTCCCCTTGACGGGTGGTAGCAGTACCGGTGTCACTGCAAATATCACTGTCGAAAATGGTGCTGTCACTACAGTCACCATCAACAACACCTCAACCCTCGAAAACTACTCCATTGACGATATTCTGAGTGCTAGTAACTCAGATCTTGGTGGTTCTGGCTCTGGCCTAGAGATCACCGTCGGTGGTGACGGAGATGGTCAGATAGTTATTGTTGCTGCAGGTGTTTACCAAGAGGTTGCTCCTATCCAAATTAAGAGGCGCAACGTCTCGATTATTGGACAATCTCTCCGTAGCTGCATTATTCACCCAACTGTCGCTACCCAACTCAACACACTGTTTGAGGTCAACAGCGGATCTTTTCTGCAAAACCTCACCTTTACTGGTGTCAAAGCTGGCACGGGTACTCAAAACACCCTTGACCCTACTCTACCCATTCAGCAAGGTTGGAACGTTGCCTTCTATCAAGGCGCTCGTATTCTCAAATCTCCTTACATTCAGAGTTGCACAAACTTCTCTGACAGCGAGATTGACAACAGCAACCTGAAGGCACATAACCCTCGTGGTGGACAAGCTGGTGACTTGGACTCTCTGCCTACTGGTGGTGGTCTCCTGATTGATGGTTCTACCGTCGCCACTGCAAGCCCGCTACGCTCGATTGTTTGCGACAGCTACACTCACGTTGGTCTTAATGGACCGGGCATCCTTGTAACTAACAACGGATATGCTCAATGTACGTCGAGCTACGCCTTCTTTAACAAGTACCACATCAAATGTCTAAATGGTGGACAGGCCAACTTGGCTGCTTCCACTACTGACTTTGGTGACCAAGGTCTTATTGCTGATGGCCGCTCTACTGCAGCTATCTTCACTTCTACAGCCACTAACGCTGTAACTGCCTCTACGTCTGCTCCATACACCAACACCATCACAATTGACGCTCCAACTGCTGGAGCTAGCTGGTTTGGCACTGCTACCCGTCCGCAGTCCAACATGCTGATGGATGTGGTCGATAGCAATGGAACTACCACCTATGAAATTCTTAGTGCTACTGCCGCAGGTACTGGATGGACTGTAACTGTCATCCGACCTAACCCAGCTGATCGTTCGGTCAACCTTGGCATTCAATATGACGTTGCCCAAGGGGCTGCTGTCAGCTTCTATCTCCGCTCGATGATCGCTTCTAGCGGTCACACTATGGAGTATGTCGGTTCTGGCACTAACTACACAGCACTGCCTGAAAACGGTGGAGTACCTGATCCGCTCGATGAAGTCATTGAACTCAATGGCGGTAAGGTTTGGGCCGTTACGGTAAACGACAAAGGAACGTTCCGTGCAGGCGATACGTTTGAGATCAACCAACAGACTGGTGCTGTAACGCTGCCTTCTGGTGCTGCTCAGCTTGCTGATTACGTCAAACAATCCAACCTGACAGGTGAAGCCCTGATTCCTGCTGGATCTACTGGACAACGGACATCAACACCTAGTGCTGGACACCTTCGATTCAATACCAGCACCAGCCAGTTTGAAGGCTATAACGGTGCAGCTTGGGGTGATATTGGCGGAGGCGGTGGTGATGCTGCTTTTGTTGAAACGCCGAATGTACTGACTACCAACAAAATTATCGCTGCTAACACTAATGCGGCTTGTGTTGGACCTATGGAAGTCCAATCTGGTGTCTATATCGAGATCCGCAACAATTCTAAACTTTCTGTAATCGGTTAATTTAACTATGGCTTTCGGAACTATTAAAGCAGATACTATTGCTTATACCCTTAATGGTGTTGAGACAAATGCCTCTGTAGAGGATCTGGTAGATAACGCTAATGCTATTGCTGGTCACACTACAGACATTGCTGCCAACACCACAGCAATCGCTGGTAAGGCGGATACAAGTGCTCTTAACGCTAAGGCTGACCTAGATAGCCCTGCCCTTACTGGAACACCTACGACAACCGCACCGGCTGCAGGTGACAGCTCTACTCAAATCGCCACCACCGCATTTGTTGCTGGTGAAGTGCGGACAGATGCTGAAATTCAGGGTCTTGCTGATGGTCAAATTGCCGCTGACCTGCAGGCTTCAACGCCAACCATTCAGGCTTATGACGCCGACACTGCAAAGACTGACGTAGCTCAAACTTTCTCCGCTCCTCAGCGCGGCACGGTGACTGAATACGATGGAGCCACACTTACTCCAACTGCAAATGCCTTTAGCATTGATCTGAGCACAAGCAACAACTTTCTTCTTAAGCCTTCTGCTACTTATACGATCGCTCTGACCGGTCTTACAGGTACTAAAGGTCAAACAGGATCTATTTTCATTAAACCTACTGCAGCCGCTTCAATCTCTGGTTCTTGGCCTACCACTATGAAATTTGTGGGAGGTTCTGCTGGCATTTCTCTGACTGGCACCAGTGCTTCTATTGATCGCATCGACTACATCGTTCAAGATGATAGCGCAGGTTATGAATGTGTTACCTGCAACGTTACTGCCAACTACGAAGTTTGATATATGCCAGTATTTAATAACGCTCTAGCAGGTGCCGCCGGTTCAGCCGGTGGCGCTGCTGCTGATTTTAAAATTGAACGCAGCTTAAGGTTTAACAGTGCAGACTCTGCATACCTAAATAAAACTTTCTCCGTTGGCAATCGCAAGACGTGGACCTGGAGCGGTTGGGTAAAACTTGCAGACCTTAGCAGCCAATCATTTATTTTTGGTGCTAACGGTGGTTTTCAGGTTTATTATTCAGCTGGTAAAATTTATCTAGATGGAGACGCAAGCGTAAGTTCTTCTAACTATTGGACTCTTTCTACTGAAAGAGTTTTTAGAGATCCAGCAGCTTGGTACCATTTTGTATTTGTGCATGACACAACTGAAGCAGACGCTAACGACAGGTTTAAGATTTATGTTAATGGGGTTCAGGTAACTGAATTTTCTACTAACACCAGGACGAACTTTATCGAAGACTACGAGGGTCATGTCAACAACAATGTTGAGCACCGTATTGGAAGGCAGCCAGATTCGTCAACGGTTCACTCTAATCTTTATTTAGCTGAAGTCCACTTCATCGACGGTCAAGCACTTGATGAAACTGACTTTGGTGAATTTGACGATAACGGTGTATGGCAGCCAAAACGATATTCTGGAACCCGCGGAACCAACGGTTTTTACCTCGACTTTTCCGACAACAGCACCAACGATGCGCTTGGTAACGATGCTGCCGGTAGCAATGATTGGGACGTTAATAACCTTGTCGCAACTGGTTCCCAAGATGGTATCTCTGCAACAGCACCTCAAGGCTCTGGAGGCGACTGGGCTGGCGTTGTAGGTTTTACCCCAAGCAATACAAATGGATCAGTTGCAACACTGCCTGACGGTGGTGGTCAAGACAACACCAACGGACGATTTTACTGGTCTGGTCTGAGTGTCGGAGATACGATCACTTTACACCTCACAACTGGTTCTGATACTTCAAACAGAAGTGTTTTTGGTGATGTTGATGAGTCGACCACAGGAGGTAGTCCTGGCTCAACGCTTGGAACAATCACACTAACAGCGAGCGCTGCTTCTGGTAGTGCCAAGATTGATTTCAACGGTACGGCAAGCATTTACGGCATTACACCTGGCCCTATTGCAAGCCGTTATGTTGACGATTGTCGTGACTCCCCAACCAACTATGACGACGGGACAAACATCGGTGGTAACTATGCAACGATGAATGCCTTGCATAAGGGTTACACATCAACACTCAGTAATGGTAACTTATTTCTAGATAATTCTGGTACTGGGACGACTTGGTCTACTACTGTCCCGACGATTGGAGTGACATCAGGTAAATGGTACGCTGAACTTACAGTTGTTGGTACCATTACTGCCTTCGGTGTGGGTGTTTCTGCATTAGAAACTGCGTATGTTAACAGTTATCATGGTCAAACCTCTGATTCTTATTGTTGGTTTGGGCCTGGTAATGGTTTATACACAGGAGGCCAATACACCAATACGGCAGGGGATTGGGTTGGCAGCTTCTCTTCTGGTGATGTTATCGGATTAGCATTAGACATGGATAATGGTACCTTAAGGTACTATAAAAACGGTAATTTGCTAGGTGGAGGTGATGCTTTTACAGGCATTACAGGTGAGCAATTCTTTGCAACATGTAGTCATGGTCACAGAGAAATTTGGAACTTCGGCCAACACCCCTTCGCCCACACGCCACCAACAGGCTACAAGGCACTCTGTACGCAGAACTTTGACGACCCATCGATTGAAGATGGTTCGCAGCATATGGATGTTCTGCTATGGAGCGGCGATACTACTTCTGCGGCCAATGCAGGAGATAGGCCCCTTACCAGCCTTAACATGTCACCTGACTTAGTTTGGATTAAGCAAAGAAATCAAGAATTTTCAACGGGCCATCAAATATATGATTCTGTTCGAGGATCTGGCTCTGACAAAGAATTAGATAGCTCCAGTAACCAAACCGAAGGTCAAGGCAACATTGAGCAATATGGCTGGCTCAATTCTTTTGATTCCAATGGTTTTACTGTACGAGGTGGAAGTGTTGGAAACACCTATGTGAACGCTTCTGGCACTAATTACTGCGCCTGGACCTGGGACGCCGGTGATTTAGCTGCTAGCAGTGCTTTCAACCAAAGCCAGGTGTGGAGTAGTGGTACACAGACAAATCCAGACACAGCTCGGCCACTGATCAATTTGTTTGATAATGATACGGCCACTCTGATTGCAGCAGCAAGTGGCAATGACGCTAGCAGCAAGGTAACTTTGCCTGCCTCAATCACGGCACAAACTTCAGTTCGCTATTGGTCACGAGCTGGTGGCTACAACAATGGTCCCACAACGCTAAGCAATAGTGGTACAACTGTTTCGACTATTGCCGCAGAAGATAGTCAATCATCAGGCTGGAAGTCATTTACGGGAACGTTCCCAATGACTTTTAATGAGATCACTTTTAACCGATCTTCTGATGGCACTGGATCAGGTGCAGCGGCTATTGAGGTTGACGGCAAAGTTTTAGTTGACAAAGGACTCATTCCTGCTGGCAGTCTAAATAGCTCTTCTTACAATCAAAGCCAGACGTGGAGTACATACGGAACCTTTGATAATAACTGGTCAAACAGTGCTTATCACTGGGATGATGTGTTCAACACCACGATGGCTAATAATGGTGATGGATCGCTTTATGTTGACGGTACAACCAAAGATACGTGGAATCTTTCTTCTCCGGTTGCGGTTTCTAATACTATCAAAGTATATACACAAGGCCTAACTGAAATCACCATCAACGAAGGTTTGTCTGATGAGACA
>CEPT01018917.1_pt1 | contig 12936 bp, 14 predicted proteins | sample 356221 | NCBI WGS metagenome assembly CEPT01 (sample SAMEA2620081, study PRJEB7988) | marine metagenome | isolation source: saline water (ENVO:00002010), including | reverse complement strand
CATAATACCAAAAATGATCAAAACTAGAATTCCTCCAACATAAACTACAACCTGAACCACGGCAAGAAAGTCAGCCCACAGGAAGACATAGAGACCCGTTACTCCTATAAAGGTAAAGAGCAAAGAATAGGCGGAATATAAAAGGCTTTTGCTGGAGACAACCATTAAGGCTGAACCCAGTGTCAGAGCTGCTATTAACCAGAAGGCAAAATCAGCCACTACGCTTCTGCCTTTTCATCTGTTTTTGTTAAGCCCTCTCTTTGCTTCGGGGTAAGTTTTTTTGCAAACTCGTATATTAAGTCTTTTCTATCGACTTCAGAGAATTCGTAATCGATTGGGTGTTTGGAGCTGTTTGGACCACCAACCATGAAGATACACTCTTCTGGGCATGGATATGTACAAAGATTACAATAACAACATTCGGACATATCTATTGTGAAGCGACTAACAACAAAACCTTTTTTAGTTCCATTTGATGTTACACCAGTATGACTTACAGAGGGAATATCCTCTCCGCGATCTGATTTGATTGTATCTATTTTAATGCAATCAACAGGGCATGCTCTTTCACATCTATAGCATCCAATACAATCATCTATGTCAACGTGCAATCTTGAACGGATAACATTGTAGTCTTCATGGTTAAACCCAATGTTTCTTTCTGGCCTAGGCCATCTTTCTTCAGGGTACTGCAGGGTTACGTTATCCCTACGAATATTCATCATATGGCGAAATGTTATTCGCATTCCTGTCCAAAGGGTATTTACTGTATCGTATATATTTGTAAAATATCTAGACATATATCATCCAATAATTAACTTCCAAATTCCTACTCCAAAAATATTTAACATAGCAATGGGGATAAAAACTTTCCAACAAACGTGCATTAGCTGATCGACCCGAAGCCTGGGAAACGTCCAACGAAACCACATCATCACAAATATGAGAAAAATAATTTTTCCCAAGAACCAAAACAAGCCCCACAGGGGAGAGTTAAATAGTCCCGGTATTGGGCTCTGCCACCCTCCAAGAAATGCTGTGGCTGCTAAACCACTGACCACAAACATGTTTGCATATTCACTTAAAAAGAAAACGGCCCATCTGAACCCTGAATATTCAGTCATCCAACCCGCAACTAACTCTGATTCAGCTTCAGGAATATCAAAGGGGGTTCTATTGGTTTCGGCTACAGCGCTAATAAAGAATATAAAGAATGCTAAAAAACTAAACGGGTTATTAAAGATGATCCAATTGGGTAGAATTCCCCATACCGAACCAGTTTGAAATTCAATCAAGGATTGCAGGTTCATAGTACCGGCCATCATAATTGGTACAATTATTGAAAGACCAGCGGGTATTTCATAACTAATAATTTGAGCAGCAGATCGCATTGCTCCATAAAGCGACCATTTGTTATTTGATGCCCAGCCTGCCATTACAATTCCAATAACACCAACAGATGCAACGGCAATTATGTAGAATACTCCCACATTGAAATCAACGACTTGAAGGACAGAACTAAACGGCAATGCAGCAATACCCAAGAAAGCTCCAATGAAAATAATGAATGGTGCCATTTTGAAAAGTAATTTATCAGCCGAGGCGGGAACTGTATCCTCTTTGATAAGCAATTTCAATGCATCAGCAATCGTTTGTAGGACACCCCATTTACCAGCGTGCAGACCTGGGCCTTGGCCCATTGGACCGATACGATCCATCATGAAGGCTGAAACTTTTCGTTCAACGTATACCGCAACAGTTGCATTGAGAGCCATGAGCACAAAAAGTGGGATTCCCGCTATAGTAACAGCTAATAAAAACGCTACCACAGGAACATCGATGAACTTAGAAAATAGATCGATCAAAAAATCAACGGTCATCGATCTATCTCTCCAAGGACAATGTCTAAACTACCTAAGATTGCCAGAACATCAGATATCATCCAACCGCTTGAAACCTCATCCAAGCAAGAAAGGGCTGTGAATGCCGGTGAGCGCATTTTAACACGACTTGGAGAAGGAGTTCCATCACTCATAATATAATATCCTAAATCTCCTCTAGGGCTTTCTGTTCTTCTATAAATTGAACCCTTGGGCGGCCTTATCTTTTTTGGCATTGTCTCAAAAACATCACCGCCAGGTAAATCCTTTAAGGCTTGGCGGATGATTTTAGCGCTTTGAGAAATTTCAAGCATTCTAACCCAATATCGATCAAAACAATCTCCAAGAGTACCAAACTCTCCAGTACCGGTGGGGATATCAAACTCAAAACGATCGTAAATTGAGTATGGCTCATCTTTTCGCACATCCCAATTAACTCCAGACCCTCTCAGGTTTGGACCCGAGACTCCATAGCTAATTGCAATGTCTGCAGGAATGACTCCAACATCAGCAGTGCGTTCAATAAAAATTTTATTGTAGGTTAACAAATTATTGTATTCTTCGATTTGCGGTTCAAAGTAATCCAAGAATTCAAAGCAAATTTTTTCAAAATCTTTCGGAAGGTCATGCGAGACTCCACCTATCCACATATAATTGTAAAGCAAACGAGCGCCGCATGTATATTCAAACATATCCAAAATTCTTTCACGGTCTCTTAACATATAAAGAAATGGGGTGAAAGCACCAATGTCTAAACCATAAACGCCCAAAGCTAGAAGATGGCTTGCTATCCTATTTAATTCAGCCATAATTACTCTAATATACTGAACCCTTTCAGATACTTCAATCTCCATAAGGTCTTCCATGGCCACAACATAGCCAAAATTACTGTTCATCGATGCTAGATAATCACAACGGTCGGTAAATGGAATGACTTGCTCATAGGTAACATTTTCTGCATGCTTTTCAAAACAACGATGCAAATAACCTAAGTGTGGAGTAATCTTTGAAACAATTTCTCCATCCGTCATAACCTCAAGACGTAAAACGCCATGCGTACTTGGATGCTGAGGTCCAATGTTGAGGACCATTTGGTCGCCCTGAACTACTCCCAACCTTCTTCTTCCTTGATTTTTGGTACTAAAATACCATGGAATGATTCTTGTGTTTCATAATCTTTCCTGAGTGGCCACCCCTCCCAATCATCTGGGCATAAAATTCTTCTAAGGTCGCGATGCCCTTCATAGACTATACCGAACATGTCAAAAGTTTCTCGCTCAAACCAATCACCTATTCTCCAGACCTGCTCAATGGATGCAACCTTAGGTTCTTTTCGATCATGATTAATTACAATCTCGACTTTATGTCTGTGTTCCATAGAATGAAAATTGTAATGGCTTTGCAATGGCCCATCATCCCCTGTATCAACACCGGTAATACACTCTAACTGATCGAAAGAGAGTTTTGGATCGGTTTTCATGAACGTAGCAACTTCAAGCCAATTTTCTGAATTAATTTCTATTTGCCCTTCTGGAAGATCATCATTTTGAATAACAGATCCTGGAAATTGATCTGAAAGAGCTTCTTTGACTTCATTGAATGTCATGCAAGTTTTCTAGTAAGGGGACGCTCAGTCTGAATTTTTTCTTGAAGCTTTAATAAGCCTTCTATGAGAGCCTCTGGCCTTGGAGGGCAACCCGGGACATAGACATCAACCGGAACTACCAAATCAACCCCTTTGAGCACATGGTATCCATGCTGCCAATATGGACCACCACTGGTAGCGCAGCTTCCCATTGATATTACGTATTTAGGATCTGCCATTTGTTCATATAGTTTTTTTACACGGAGTGCCATTTTCATAGTAACTGTTCCCGCAACTATCATTACATCAGCTTGCCTAGGTGATGATCGAGGCATCATACCTATTCTTTCTAAGTCATGTCGACTCGCTGCAGAAGCCATCATTTCTATGGCACAGCAGGCTAAGCCAAATTGAAAATACCACGGTGATGTAGATCTAGCCCAACCAAGTATTTTATCTAAAGATGCGACAACTACGTTATCTTGAAATTTATTTTCTAACAGACCCATTATATTATTTTCCTGGTGAATTTGTTTTGTTAATTAAAGTAGAATAACGCCCACGACCATACTTTACATTGTACTTAACCCAATCAAGATCTGACCTTACCCAAACATAGGCAAGTCCTACAATTAGGATTAGTAGAAAAATCCCCATCTCAACAAAGGCCAACAGTCCTAGGTCGTTAAATACAACTGCCCATGGAAAAAGAAAGACCACCTCAACATCAAAGATTAAAAAAATCAAGGCTACGACGTAAAATCGGATGTTGAATTGAACCCAAGCAGAACCTTCGGATTCTTCTCCGCATTCGTAAGTAGCTAACTTATCAGGATTAGGATTATTTGGCGCTAAAAGCTTTTGAATAAGTAATGGCAAATAAATTAGGACAATACCTATGAAGATGAATACGAATATAGTTCCGAAGTCGCGATACATAAATAAATCAATTGAATGATTTTAAGACTTTTAATTTAGAGCTTTTGCTAAAGTCTGGTCAAGATAAACTTGGTCAATTTTGTATGTTTTTTTCACAATAGCGTTTGGTGCAACAGATTGACAAGATTTAAATTAATCAATTAAATGTCACTAGTTAATTCCATAATTTCTAAAACGATGCCATTTCTTCCTAGATGGGCCGCAAAACCTTTTGCAAAGCCCTATGTTGCAGGCGAAAGTATTGATGAGGTTTTAGAAATTGTACAAAGATTAAACTCGGATAATTTTTCTGCAACTATCGATATTTTGGGCGAATTTACGAGGACTAAAGATGAGGCTGTAGCCATCAGAGTGCAGTACGAAGAATTAATCAATCTTATCTCAGCAAAAAGTATTGATAGCTCAATCTCTATAAAGCTTACCCATCTTGGTCTAGACTTAGATTACGCATTTTGTGAAAAGCAATTGCTTGAATTATCAGCTTATGGTCAAAAAAAGGACGTTGCTATAACTATTGACATGGAAAGCTCAAAACACACTGATGACATTTACAAACTCTTTAAAAAAGCGAATCAGCTGTTTTCAAGAGTCGGTGCGGTAACCCAAGCTTATCTTTATAGAAGCATTGATGACGTTATTCAGCTTAGCGGAGTAAATTGCAATTTGCGTATATGCAAAGGCATCTATAAAGAATCCTCAAAAATCGCTATAAATGATAAAAATAAAATAAATGAAAATTTTGAACTACTTGCTAAAACAATTTTTGATGGAGAGGGGTATGCAAGTCTCGCTACTCATGATCTAAATCTTATTTCAAATCTTGAAAAGTTAATTCAAAACAGAGAAATACCTCCCGATCGGTTTGAGTTTCAAGTGCTTTATGGAGTGCCAATGAAGAGCAAGCTTGAAGAACTAAAGGCTAAAGGGTATAAAGTTACTGTATACGTACCTTTTGGCAAATCCTGGTTTGATTATTCGATTAGAAGACTAAAGGAGAATCCAAAGATCGTATCATATGTAATTAAGAATCTTTTCAAGAAATAATCTTTATAAACTAAAATTAATTAATTAATATTTGAGCAATGTTGTTAACTAGAAAAAAGAATTCAATCAAAATTTTTACGCTATTAGCCTGCTTATCTTCCAGTACGCTTCTTGCTGCTGGAAAAGATCCTGATTCAATTTCCTTCTTTTTGCTTTTGACTGGTCTTTTCGGCGGTATGGGAATGTTTCTCTATGGTATGGAAATGATGAGCGACGGCATGAAGGTTACTGCTGGCAACAGCATGAGAACCATCCTTGAAAAGCTCACGTCAAATAAATATCTTGCTGTTTTTGTCGGAGCCTTTGTGACAATGGTAATTCAAAGTAGCAGCGCCACTACTGTAATGCTCGTAAGCTTCGTAAATTCAGGCCTGCTTGCGTTTTCTCAAGCTCTTGGAGTTATTTTAGGGTCAAACATTGGAAGCACGGTAACAGCTCAAATTGTTGCTTTTAAAGTTACTGATTATGCCTTGCTGCTCATCGCCGCAGGGTCTTTGATGTCACTATTTTCTAAAAAGGATACCGTAAAGAATTTAGGATACGTGATACTTGGATTTGGACTTTTGTTTTATGGCATGAAAGTAATGTCTGACACAATGAAGCCGCTTAGATCAGACCCAGCTTTCAACAGCATTTTAACAAGCTTTGAAAACCCTTTTTTAGGTATTTTAGCTGGTGCGATATTTACCGCACTTGTTCAAAGCAGTAGCGCAACGACTGGTATTGTCATTACTCTTGCAAGTGGCGGTTCGATCACTCTTGAGGCTGGAATACCTTTAATCTTCGGAGCGAATATAGGTACCTGCATAACAGCCTTATTGGCTGGCTTAAATGCTTCAAGAGATGCTAAGCGCGTAGCGGTTGCCCATGTCACTTTTAATTTCATAGGGGTTTTACTTTTTTGCTTTTGGATTCCAACATTTGCTGATCTGGTTTCACAAACCTCGCAAAACATTCCAAGACAGATAGCGAATGCTCATACCATTTTCAATATCATTGCCTCCATTGTTTTCATTCCATTTACAGGATACATAGCAAAGACAATCATACACTATTTTCCCGATAAAGAATCTGATCGAAATATTGAAAAACCTGCAGTATTGCATCTGGATGATAGCCTAATTGACCAACCTACCGCTGCAATCAATAATGCACAGGCGGAGATAAAAGGTGTTGTTGGTCTAACTGAAAGAGTTGTGGGTACTCTTGTTCGCCCGTTTTTTGAAGGTCAAGGTACAATGGATGTTGAAAACGAAGAACTTGATCTTATGAGCGCTACTCATCAACGAATCGAAAAAATTGACTTTTTAAATGAAAAAATAACAGAATATTTAGTCGCTACAAGTAATTCTGATCTAAGCTCGAGACAATCAAAAGAATTGTTTACATTGACGTCAATTGTAAATTATTTAAACTCAATGAATGATCTCATTCGATTGAGATTCAGCTCTCTTGTTTCAAAAAAAGAAGGTATTAATGAGCAATTTTCTAGCGAAGATCAAGATGAGATCTTAGAATACCACCAACGTCTTATTAAGCAAGTTAAGCGTTTAGATAAATTTTTCGTTAAGTTTGATAAAGCTAAGGCTGAGAAGATCATATCTAAAGGACAAGAAAACAAAGATTTTGAGCAGAAATATAGATTAGATCGATTTGAAAGAATTAGCAGTCAAGATAATCAATCTGGCAAATCAGCTGAGCTGAACCAGCTCCACTCACAATTGATGGATTTGCTAAAACAAGTAAATATTTTTATAGAACTAATTGCATCCTCACTGATCGAGCTCGAATCAGACTAAAATTACAAATCTCCTCTTTTTCCCCAGCCCATTTTAGTATTCAAGGTTTTAAAATAATTTGAGTCTTGGAACGAGATCATATTAATTGAGAAGGATGATTTTTCAATAGTTAATTTTGTATTTTTTGAAAAATTCTCATGGACCTGACCATCAACAGCAAAAGCTACATTGCCTTCTTCGATTAATTTTACTGTAATAACCTGATCGTCATTTAGCACTATTGGTCGCAAAGATAAAGTGTGTGGGCTCAATGGTGTAATTACTATAGCGCTAAGTCTAGGTACCATGATTGGTCCTCCTGCAGATAAAGAATACGCCGTTGAACCCGTTGGGGTTGCTACAATCACCCCATCAGAATTGTAGGATGAAATAAAGTGTTCATCCGCATAAAGCTCGAGATTGATTATTCTTTGGGAATCTCCCCTATCAATTACAAAATCATTTAAAGCATAAAAAATTTTTGATTCTTTTTCATTGGATAAAGTTGCTTTTAAAACCATTCTTGGTTGAATTGAAAAATCTTTGACCGCTAATTGATCTAATCTTTTGAACATTTCATCAACTGTGACCTCAGCTAAAAATCCAAGTTTTCCTAAATGGACCCCAAGTATAGGTGTATTTCTTTTGCCCACAGCTCTTGCAGCAGAAAGTATGGTGCCATCACCCCCGAGTGCGATCAAAAAATCTAAATTGTCGAAGTCATCAGCTGATTGAATAACATTCAAATCATGACTAAAATCATCTGGCAGGAAGTCTTTAATGCGAGTAGTTATTTGCGCATCAAGTGAATTGTCTTTGCTCCATTCAATAATAGGATCAAGTAGGGACCAGAAGGTGTCTTTATCAGTATTTCCCCATATTCCAAATTTTTGTTTTGAGAGCTTATTTTTCATCTTCCTTGAATTCTTCCAATTTTACATTACCTTCAACATCTTTAGTTAGTATTTCTATCTTTCTTTCTGCGCCATCTAAGTGTTTTTTTAAATCTTTTGAGAGCTTCAATCCTTCTTCAAAAAGCTGGAGATTTTTTTCAAGTGAATGATTCTCAGATTCTAAACTTTTAACTATTTCTTCTAGCCTTTTCATTGAATCCTCAAAATTAAATGTCTGTTCGTTTGTCATAATTATATGTTATTCTCGCTTTATTTATTTTTTAACAGCAGACATTTCACCATCTGCCAACTTTAAATTAAATGATTCGTTTGAGGCTATAGTGCTTGGATCTGTTATGATTTGATCTTTTTCATTGAAAGCTATACTATACCCTCTTTTCAAAGTGTTATTTGGGCTTAACGTTTCAAGACTACTTTTTAAACCTTGGAGCTTTGAGTCTTTTAAAGAAAATATTTTACCCATGATAATTTTTAAGTTTTTATCATAATTTTCAATTTTTTCACGGTGTCTTTTGAAAACATTAATTGGTTTTTGCAACTTGTGTCGCTCAACTAAGTTATCAAATGTTTGCCAATAAGATGCAATTTTTGATTCAATTACATTATTAATTCTTTTTGTTTGAATATCAATTTTTTGTGAAATCTCAAAAATATTATTGATGGCTATTTCTGCAGCTGCAGATGGAGTTGGGGCACGCAAGTCCGCTACCATATCACTTATTGTAATATCTGTTTCGTGACCCACAGCAGAGATTATTGGCTTTTTAGAGTTTGAAATCTCTCTAGCCAACGTTTCATCGTTAAAGGGCCAAAGATCTTCAAAAGAACCTCCTCCGCGGCCAATAATAATTAGGTCTATGTCTTCAATTAAGGATAAATCTTTTATCCCAGAAACAATATCTGTAGCGGCCTCGCTTCCTTGTACTAAAGCGGATCGAATTATGATTCTTACTTGAGGTGCTCTTCGGTGGAAAATTGTCAACATATCTCTTAATGCAGCTCCAGTCTTGGAAGTTACTATGCCTATTATAGATGGAAATTTTGGCAAGGGCATTTTTTGTTCTTTGTCAAACAACCCTTCAGACTGCAAACGTTTTTTAGTCTCTTCGAAAGCCTGGTAAAGCGCGCCAATTCCAGCTGGCTCCATGTGATTAAGTATAATCTGATATTGGCCCCGAGCTTCATAGACTGACAGCTTTCCCATTACAACAACATCTAATCCATTTTTTGGATTAAATGTTAGCGTACTATTACTACCTTTGAACATTACACCTCGTAATTCAGAGTGAGAATCTTTAAGCGTGAAATACATATGGCCAGAGGTGTGATGGGTAAAATTTGATATTTCACCCCTCACTATAACTGAAGTATAATTTGACTCAATTAAGTTTTTAATTTGAGCCGTAAGCTGACTTACTGATAGAGTATTTTTATAATCCATTATGGAAGAACTGGGCTTCCCGCTTGTTCCCAGCAGTATTTCCACAAAGATGCAAGTCTGATTGGAGCTCTACCTAGCCTATCGTAGAGAAGTTCTCTTGTCTCACTATATAGAATATCTAAATAAGGCTTTTCAAAGTTTAAGATATCATAAGAACGTAATTGCTTTGCCTGATCTGATGTAAGCAATGCTCTTGCTTTAGTATCTGCTAAAAGTATTTCCTGGTGGTAAGAAAATGACTCTTTGACAATCTTAAAAGCATAAGAGATTGGATCTTTTACTTTTTCTATCTCACCAATGGGGTCTATACGTCTAACATATTCATCAATGAGTCGGACTTCCCATCTAAAATGAACTCCCTCATTACCTGTTTCTTTACCATTATAATTCTTTATGACATGAAGAGGTTGATGTAAATCTGCAATGTAATGACCGAGCTCACCCATATTGAAAAGGGCTTCTTCAAAGCGATTATTCTTCATTAAATAAATGATTCGATCGCAAAGCTTTTCAATATACCACGGAGCATCACCCATTTTTTTGATCATTTCATCGCCATATTTTTGATAAAAGTCAGATCTTTGTCGTGGTATGTTATCGAAAGGGAAGGTATCATAGTAATCCGCATCAATGAAATGATGATGATATCCGTTTCTATCAATTCCTTTTATATAATCAGGGACAGGACCATACAGTTTTAGGAGTTCGGCATGCTTTGTTAAAAAACTACCCAAATCGCCCTTAAGCTGGAATGATGCAATGTAATTAATGCGTCTATGCCCTTCATAGCCCCAGCCACTGACAAATGGAGCTGAGATGTGCATAAATACAATAAGCCATAGCATTCTGGCTTGCTTCATGAATGTAAAACCTATACTTTTTTCTTTTTATGGCGATTGGCGCGCAAGCGTTTTTTACGCTTGTGAGTATTCATTTTGCGCCTTTTTCGTTTTTTACCGCAGGGCATTTAACCTCTTTATTTTTTTAGACTTTCATTTACATGGGAACGCATGTTCTTTGCCGGCTTAAAAGTTGGCACATGCCGCTCAGGAAGAAAAATTGACTCACCTGTTCCTGGGTTTCGAGCTTTTTTTGGTTTACGATGCTTTACGCCAAACGTACCGAATCCTCTCAACTCAACTCTTTCATTTCTTCCGAGTGATTCAATAATCGTGGACATTACTCCATTCATTACGGCTTCAGTTTCAACTTTTGTCAATCCTGTAGCATCAGAAACAATATTTACTATGTTTTGTTTAGTCATGATAATTACTCCATTTTCCAACGATATGCAGGTAATTCATCAAACCAGCTGCTAGTTGCTTGTTCTATATTGGAAGTGAACATATCAATTAATGATGAATTCTTTTTATCTATTTGAATCGTTTTTGGGACACCTTTTATTTTTCCTAAAGATCCTGCTAAAGAGACTGCATCCTCAAAAGTACCTAATAGATCAACGAGGCTTAAATCCTTAGATTGTAAACCGGTAAAAACTCTTCCATCGGCTAATTTTATGAGTTCAGATTTTTCAATCGACCTGTTATCGTTAACTGCATCTATAAATTGATTATGAATATTTGTAACCATATCGTTAAGATGTCTTCTGTCTGCTTCAGTAACCTCTCGTGAATATGAACCGACATCTTTAAGTCCACCACTCTTAACAGTTTCAAACTTTATACCTACTTTACCGAGCAATTCGGTAGCAATTGGGTAATTCATTATAACACCAATACTTCCAACAATCGTTCCTGGGTTTGCAATAAGCGTATCTGCACCCAATGCAATATAGTATCCTCCCGAGGCAGCTACAGAACCCATGCTTGAAATAATAGGCTTTACACCTCTGAGAGATTTGACTTTTTCATAAATTTCTTGAGTAGGTGCAACGAGACCTCCAGGTGAATCGATACGCACAACAATGGCCGAGATATCTTTTCTATTCTTAAGCTTTTCAAGCTGAGATACAACTGCGTCTGAAGTTAAAATGGGTCCGTTAATTTTAACTATACCAACTTTTTTCCCGCTGCCTTCTAAATTAGAGACCGCTGAAGCAGCACCAATCCTAAAGATAATTACCGCAAAGAAAAATGTCCCTAAGCCCCACCAGATCCAATTAATGTTGGTTTTTGGTCTATTCATCTATTTTTTAACCCAAAGTGTTAATTTTTGACCTGGAAAAATATGTTGTCCATATTTCATACCATTCCACTGTCGTATTTTTGAAGCGCGTGTTCTATAATCCTCTGCAATATGCCCAAGCGTATCTCCTCTACGAACTTTATATATGACCTTGTTATGACTTGAGGATAACTGGACTCTAGTAGATCGTGGAATGTTCATTCCTGGAACAGGTATAGTTAGCTTTTGGCCAATGCGCAACATATTTCTGTTTCTAATTTTATTTACAGCCATAAGGTCAGATTGCGATACTCTATATTTTCGCGCAATATACCACAAGCTTTCACCATTTCTTACTTTGTGAGTAATAAACTGAGGGGCAAATCTCTCATTTTCTGGTAATGCGTTGTAGTTTTTAATAAATTTTTTCTTAGTACCTTCAGGTATTTTTAGAGCGTAAGACTCAGAGGGCGTTGCTGATTGTCGAAGCTCAGGGTTTAGAGATTGCAGGTTTTTATAGGAAGTGCCTGCTGCTTTTGCTAAAACAGTAAGGTCTGCACTTTTTTCAATGGTAACCAAATCGTATTTGTAGGGTTTTTTACTTTTCTTTTTTCTTGAAAATCCATAATCCTGAGGATTTTTTGCAATGATTGTTGCCGACAGGAAATACGGCATATAATTTCGGGTTTCACGAGGCAATGAATGCAGTTGCCAAAAATCTGTTGTTTGGTGAAGCTTTGTTGCTCTTCTGACCCGGTTTTCGCCAGAATTATATGCTGCTAGTGCTAAATACCAATTATCAAATTCCTTGTAAAGAGTAGAAAGGTAGGCCATTGCTGCTCTAGTAGACTTTTCAGGATCTCTTCTCTCATCAACATACCAGTTTCTTTTCAATCCATATATTTTACCAGTTGAATAAACAAATTGCCACATACCTGTTGCTGCAGCTTTTGAGTGAGCTTTAGGATTTAAACCAGATTCAATCATTGCTAAATACAAAAGCTCAGGAGGAAGGTTATTTTCATCAATAATTTTTGAAAGCATTGGTCCATAAACTTCCAATCTATCAAGCCAAATCTCAAATTGAGGTCTACCTTTTGTTTTAAAGTATTCAATAAATTGATCTACTTTCTTGTTACGAACTAAAGGTATGTGACCATCTCTATCTTCAATAACAACAAATTGTGTTGCACCCATTTCTACCTCAAGCGGCTCAGTAAGAGAGGTTACG
>CEPT01021456.1_pt1 | contig 13111 bp, 7 predicted proteins | sample 356221 | NCBI WGS metagenome assembly CEPT01 (sample SAMEA2620081, study PRJEB7988) | marine metagenome | isolation source: saline water (ENVO:00002010), including | reverse complement strand
GATGGGCTACCTTGCTGACAGCAGCAGGCACCACCACCTGAACCACCGCCACCCCAAATATGGAATTGAACGGTAGTTACACCTGGGTATACACAGAATCCACCGCACCATGCACGGTATGAAGTCATCTGAGGTTGCATCCAGCAGTGACCTGCATAGAACATGTCATAGCCATCGACTAAGACATTACCCCATCCATTACCCCATTGGGTTGACTCAGTACCACAGATTCTCTTATCGAGTTCTACTTGGTTTTCTGTCTGTAATAAATCTCTAAGATTTGACATAGTTTGTTTTCCTCCTTATCAACCGTAGGTAATGCGAACCATTCCCGAGTGACCAGGACCACCGCAATAGCAGTTACCACCATGAGAACCTGCAGCACGACCACCAAATCCTGGGATTCCTTCGTCTGCACCAACTGCTGCCCAACCGAAGTAATCGGAGTGCTTATAGTGGGCACCGTTCTCTCCACTTTGGTTCATATCATGGTATCTATCTGTTAGATAACCACCCATAGTGTTGATTAGACCGCCAGGGAAAGGATGATATTGCTTAATCATACAGAAATCACCTGCACTATGGTTACATGGAGAACCAAGTAGACCAGGAAGACCACGAGCACCACCGTCTGCACCAAAGAATGGAGCACAGAAGTTACACTGGTTCATGCAAAGATATCCATAGCAGAAGTCAGTCCAACCTTCGGAATATCTAACACGTTTTCCGTTAGAACCGAAAGTAGTACCAGCACCAATCAGGTCATACATTTCACCTGATGTGTCTTGGTCAAATATTGGATAGTTACCAATACCACCACCAGGGGTGAAGCAAGAGAATCCACAGTTTCCACGGTACTCACAGCATCTCTGACATAGCAGAGCACCGAATGTAGCATGACTTTCAGAACACTCATGGTCATAACTACAGAGACACTGCATGTCCCAAGTGTTATTAGCACAACTGGACATACCACCGTAACCACCTTCTGCACAGAAGTTGTTCAGTCCATGACCAACAACAAAGGATTTACATCCATGGTCACCTTGGTTTCTAGGTGAACAACATGAAGCAGATGCTACGCAGATTTCGTAGATACATCCACCAAGGTCTACATCACTACAGATGCACTTATATGCATAAGCACCAGAACCACCAGGGGTTCCCCACATACAACAGCAGGTTCCAGCACCTGAGCCACCACCACCCCAAATTTCAAACTTCAGGAATGTTGTTCCTGCGGGTGGTCTCCAAATGAAACACTCGAAATAGTTATAACGGTTTACAGCACAGTGGGTACGCATTAGTACCTGCTTATATGCCGAACCAGGATAATTAATTGGAGTTGATGGTACTGTTGATAAACCAGCGGAAGTCACCTCTTGCTGGTCGGCATAACTAATTAAATCTCTTAAATTTGCCATTTAAAACTCCTCTAGTTAATTTTCAATAGTTATCAAGAGTTGAGGATAACCCAACCGAATGATGCACCAGAGTAGAGAAGTTCAACAGAGTTGTTTGGAATGTTGAGAGTTAGATTCTCATTTACATTAGCAATCTTTGTTGTTGCTGTATTGATACCAACGGTTACATTGTTGGTGTTAAATGTGCCAGCAGCATCTACAATGTGAATTCTATCACCAACGTTTGCTGTGTCAGCATTTGGAATGTTGAGGGTTACAGCATTATTGGTTGTGTCAATAATATAAGTTTTGTTTGATGATGCGTTGTAAGGTGTGCTAGATACGTTTACCAGTTCAGTAGTAAAGCTAGCAGCAGAAATAAAACGTCCCATTGTACTTTAATTCTCCTAAGCTATATTTATGTGAGGTTTACAGAGTAGACTGTTCAACACCGTAAGCAGATGCTGTTACGTTACTTGAGTTGGAATATACAACAACTCTTTTGCCTGCCTGGACCACTAAACCAGTTCTTTCCAGGACACCGTTAGGTGCAATAAAAGAATCATATTCAATGAATTCTGCAGCAGTTGGTGTTGCAGTTGCAGCAAGCGCAACACGAACAGCAACGTCAGTAGAATTCCTGTTTGAAACGTTGACGTTTACATATGAAAGTGTAGACGCAGGGACCGTGTACACAGTTGTGTATGTTGTGGTGGCAAGTGCATTTTGCCCAAAAACTCCAGATGCCATTTAAATCTCCCAATCTTTGATTGTCATTGTTATATGCAAATATTTATAAGTTTAGGACTTAATCCTCGTATTTAAAGGATTAAGTCCTAGGGTTCAGACCAACTTATCAGGAAGTTGCAACCCAATAAGTGAATGGACGGTTTGTAACGAATGAGTTATCAACGTATGCTTTAACTGCTGCCTGAGTAGGAACTTTTTCGTTGCTATTCTGGGAGAGTGTTACGTCTGTCGAGAATTCGTTAATTTGTGCACCCAACTGAGCACCGATGGAACCCAGTCTCAAGGATGTCAGACCTGATAGGTCGAATGCGGAAGCATTCAGGGTTGCAGAACCAGTTGCCTGGTTGACCTTGAAGTACTTACCAACACGGAAGTTACCTGATTGGTCAGTAGAGACATAGTAGACACGTCCTGGATAATCCTCGGTAACCTCTCTTGACTGAATTGGGTCAACAGATGGGAGACCAGGCCAGTTAGTGTTTGCAGTACCACCAGTACCAATTTGCAGGAAGTCGTGTCCTGTTAGTCTTACCTGTGAATACAGATATCTAATTCTGAAGGTTTGCTCGTCAAATGCGTTTGCTGCCTTCTGCTCAGCAAGAACAAGTGTTGTCTTACCAACAGTGTCAATACCAACACTATTGACTTGCATGAACTCATTATTAATTTTCAGGTAGTTGCTGGAAGAGAATCCAGTAACATTGCTTGCTCTGAAGAATGAATCAGTTGGATCAACGTCCTTGATGATTTCAGTTGCAGCAATTGTTTGTGCAATACCGATTGCTCTAAAGTCAGTTCCGTTTGAATAACCAGTTGCAATACCAGCACCTTCCTGTGCTCTCTGAACGGTCATTGCGATTGAAGAGTCAAGAGAGACAATCTTCATAAGTTCATCATTAGGTGTCAGAACGAAACCATTCTGGAAGAATCCACCAGTTGAACTTACAACAATCTGAGTATCGTTAGCACCGATTGGAGCTGCAACTTGTGCAACGGTTTCGGTCCAAGGATAACTTGTGATTGTATTGTATGTTCCTCTATGGGTGCCAGCAGTGGTGGTTAGTTGTGCTCTGTCAACGTTGATTGAACCTCTACCATCCTGTGCTTGATAAGAAGTGTTCTGGATAACATATGTGAAAGGATCCGCACCAGTGATTGTGTTAGCAACACCAGAGAGGGAACCACCATCACCACTACCAGTAACGAATTCTACAGAACCACCCTCTTCAACTCCATTTTCAAGACCATTAACAACGAGAGTAAATCCTGCTTGACCAGTATTTGCGTCAGTATTATTTGTTAGATATGCCTGGGTGTTAGAAGTTTGACCTGTAATTAGCTCATTTTCTACGAAACCAGTTCCATTTGGTCCCTTAGTAATTACAGAATACCAAAGTGTTGCAATTGAAGTTTGTACAGAGTTAAGTTCACCAACAGCACCAGATGTAGAACCAACAACTCTTTCACCGTTGGAGAATCCAGGTGTAGTTACTGTTTCTACATTATACTGTAGTCTGAGACCTTCCATGGTTCCAGTGAGGAAGTTCTCATCTGCGTTGAAACCAGAAGAAACAATTGCATACTCACCCCAAGAAGAGTTACCTGCAAGAGATCTGATTCTTCCTCCTCTTGTGCAGCAGTAAGAAACGTGAGCATAGTATGTGAAGCAAGAAACTGCTTCGCAAGCACCGTTGTTTGTAACCCAGAAACCAACACCATTGTCATGAATGTTTGTCCAAGAGTCAAAAACGATAGACTTGTTAGACTCGTATGCTCCACCCTCATATTGTTCATGGACTTTACCATCAACAATTGCACCAATACCACCAACAGAGAATGATGAACAGTTAGAAATATATGGTGATTTAGTAATTGCAGAGTTTGGATTCAGTCTTACATATACACCTCTAATGGTTGCATTATTGAGGTCGTATGCTTGTGCAGTAAATGTACCTGTTGTGGAAATAACTGTTTGTGAGATGTCAACTTCGACTGTTGTTGAGTTGACAAAGTTAACAATCTTTGTACCTGCAGTGATTCCAGTTCCACTAACAGTTGTACCAACCAAGTCTGGAGTCATTTCTCCAGTGTTGTTGGTTAGTGTAGTACCACTAATTACAACTGGTGCAACCAGAATTTGTCCAGCAGGAGTAAATCCAGTGAGTCCTTCCATAACAATGTCTTTCAACATTGTTCTGTCACTCATCATGAACATTGTTGACTGATTGTTGGGGAAGGTTGTTACTGCATCTACTGTGATGTCAGTACCACCATTTTCCCATGTATCAACACCACCTACCCATGCACCACCAGTTAGTGGTTCGATTTCTACCTTAGTTTCTGCATAGTTGTAACCAAGGATTCTTGCTGTCTTGGTGCCTGCACCATTAGTGATGGTAGCACCATGAACCATATCAGCAGTTGGGCTGGAGTTCAGAGTTAGTTCCTGGTGATTTGCATCTCCAGTTGCTGGTTTGATTTTAGTTGTTCTGAGGTTATCACCAACAACAGTTACGTTTGCTGGAACTGTAATTGGAAGTTGCTCTTCGTAAGTACCTGCCTTAACATAAAGTGTTGCTGGACCAGTAATGATTCCGCAAGCATGTTTGATAGTTGCGAATGAACGGTTAATGTTTGAACCGTCATTGGTGTCACTACCTTCTTCTGTTACGTAATAAACTGGATTTGTTACGTTATTTGTTTCCCAAACTGGTACTCCACCAGGAGCAACAGTTAGAACTGTTCCATTAGAACCAATTGGAAGTGCTGCAGGACCTGCACCAGATTGATAAAGAACATCACCAGTTGTGCTTAGTACGTTTGAAGAAGCACCTTGGGTAAGTGGATTCCAGTAATTACCGAGAGCATCGGTTGAAGGATCCTGATTAATGTTGGTTGATGCAACACTAACATAGGAGTTAGAGTTTCTAGATACAGCATCACCAAGTTCATAAGTTGTGGTTGTTGTCCAAGCACCTTTCCAATCAAGACCTTTAACAATTAGATCCCAATCATCAGGAATTTGTACTGGATTGCTGGTCATACCAGCACCAACATCATTCTTTGCTACGTATGCGTAACCACCAAACTGAACAGTTTCACCTGGTTTGTAAGCAGTTGCAGTTGAATATGCACCAACAAAGTCGAAACCAGTTGTTAGTGTATCCCAATCAGAAGCATATGCACTTGGTTCTTTACCTACACTGCGTGTTTTTGCAACATAGTTGTGACCACCGTAAAGAACTACGTCACCACTTTGATACTCTACTTCACCTGCCCAATTTCCCTCATAGTTAAATCCTCCAAAGTAAGAAACTAAATTGGTGGAATTAAATGCGGTAGTGGAAGCAAATGAGGTTTGTACTCTAAACTGGGTATTACCATACTTAACAAGGTCATTAACCTTGTAGAATGTGGATGGTGCCCAGTCACCTCTATTGGTAATACCCTCAACATGGAGTGACCAATTTGCTAGGTCAGTTGAGTACCAATCGGTTTCTGAAGCTACGGAGGTGTGGTTTGTAGTACAAACATAGGTGTTCGCACCGAACTTGACGATATCGTCGATTACATAGTCGGTGGCACCAGTCCAAGCACCTCTCCAGTTAAATTTTAGTCTTCCTAATCTAAAATCTGCCATTTTTGTTTAATTCCTTACTTAGGTCCTTCGGTTGTATAATCATATGTGCCACCAACTCTGGCAACAAAATATCCATCGTCATCGACGAAATAGGAAATTCTTCTAAAATCAAATCTGAACTGCTGGTATTTATCAGCAGGGTGATTGGTGTATGATTTAGATTCGGTAGTTTCCTCTACATAATCAATACCCTCTAAGAAATCAGGGTATTGTGTGCCGTCGTTACGGTGAAAATCACCAACAACACCACTATCGGTAGACCTTACTTTCGTGTAACGGAGCATACCATCACTATCTCTACGAAGTGCATGGATGTAGAAATCATCTTCGGTCTTCAAAGTAGAGTCATCAAATGATGCACCTCCACCTCCAGAACCCGATATCATGCTGTTACTTAGAAACATTGTCATGCAGAGACCCTCCAGTAAGTACCTTCCCAGATCAATTCGACACTTGCACCAGAAACATCACAGTGAAGAGGGGCATCAATTAACCCCGAAGCATTCTTAAATTTCTGATTATTTTGAGTGACTACTATAAGATTATTTATAGCCCAGAAAGATTTTGCATCGAATAATTCGATGTAATCACCAGTATTTATTAGAGTCGGTAGAGTGACCTGATACTCTCCCGCAGATGTATCTACATGATATTTTGTATTAGCTCTCAGATTAGTTGCACCTGAGATTAACTCATAACGAGCTTTTGATACTTCATAACCACCTGCAGTATATCCATCATGTACTCTGATAACACTTTTATCCGTGTCTACAGTAACTTCTGCTAAAGCACCAGTAAACGCAGCATGTTCTTGCTCAGTTCCTTTCCTGAGTTGAACTCTTTTTGTGTTTGCCATTTAATGAACAAATTGTATATCTTTATTTATCAAATTATGTATATTCTGGTTGGTTTAGGTGCCTCAAACTCCACGTACTTATCTGCCGATGCACCATTTTTGCGAATACTTGTTGTTCCGATATATCCTGTTCTGATGAAGGATTCCTTGGATAGACCAATAACTCTGAAGAGTCCTTGCTGCGTCTGATATGGGACAACTCTTGCTGAAGTTGTGCTGACAAATGTAAATACAGAACCAGAACCCTCGAATGCATTTGTCTTTTTGACATCTGCGGAACCTCTGATGAGGAAGAGATTGTCCGATGGTGGGGAGAATGTGACAGTCTCTGTTTTGCTGACGAATGCGAATAGAGAACCAGTACCAACATGAGGTGCTGGAGAACGAGCAACATCCGCAGAACCAACGAAGCTGAAGATTCCACTTGCTGCACTGTTGATAACAGTGGATTCTGTCCTGCTGTCGAATGTGAATAGAGAACCAGAACCAACATGTGATGCAGTTCTCTTTTCTGTTGCGTTGCCAACAAAGTCGAAGAGGACTGCTGCCTTCGGTACGAATGCAACCTTTTCTGCTCCACCACCAAGTCCGAATAGTCCACCACGACCATGGTAGTTTCTGACTGGATCCGTCTTCGCAGCACCGTTGAAGGAGAATGTTGTTCCCGTAGTTGGTGGAATGGAAACTGTCTTCTCTTCTGCACTGATAAAGACTGTCTTTGCGTTGACATCCAGAATTGCAGACTTGGTGTTGAGGTCGAAAGTACCCGATCCAACAAAGTCTCTTGCTCTTGGTGTCTGAGCAACACCAGAAATCTTGAATAGTCCATTGGATTCTGGTGATGCGACTCTGATTTCCGTCTTGCTGACGAATGCGAAGAGTCCACCAGAACCAATTTGCTTGGCAGTAGAACGTTGAGAACCTGCACCAGCAAATCTGAACAGAGTTGTCTTGTCGATTGTATCGACAAGTCTGGAATCTGTAGTTGCAGAAATACCGAATAGAGTACCAGTACCCTTGTATCCGATTGTTCTTGCTTCTGCACCGTCTCCAACTTTGCCAACAACACCAGAACCAATATGACGGAGACTGAAGTTGATGAATGGTGTACCAGTTGCCTGGAGTTCTGTTGCACCATTGTATGCTTCGGTGTTCTTCTCGACGGAAGCACCCTCGAATCTGAATAGTGTTCCAGTAACTGGTGGTCTGCTTGCCGCAACGGTGACACCACCGATGAATCCGAATGCTGAACCAGATCCTTTGTATGCTCTTGGGAATGGGGTATTAGCAATACCGTTGATTCTGGCTCTACCAGAACCTTCATGGATTGGTCTGGTCTGTGTTCTTGCTTTACCAGCAAGAGTAAATTCACCACCACCAGTATCGAAGTAGGTGAAGAATAGTTTGACCTTACCAGCAACTCTGAATAGTCCACCTTCAGTTGCGGTAGAGAATGTCTGCCTCTCAATACCAGAGATATAACGTGGTTTCTCGGAAGCATCAAGACCAAGTTTCTTCTGTCTGAGGTTGAATACTCCACCACCGAATTCGGTGAGAGAGAATCCAATAGATGCAACACCACCTGTCTTGAACAGAGTACCTGGTGGTTTTTCTGCTGCAGAGAAGGTTTCTGTCTTGCTGACAAAGGTGAATAGAGAACCAGATCCAATTTCTGGTGCAGGAACAATTGCTTCTGCTGCAGAACCTTGAACTTTGAATAGTCCAGAAACTGGTGGAGTTGCAGCAAATACTTCCGCAGCACCAGTGAATGCAGAGAAGACACCAGTACCAACGTAAGATTGAGTTGCTCTGAGGACTGCATTGCCAGTGACTTTGAATAGTCCAGTCGAGAACTCTGCCGTAGAGGTAGTCTCTGTCTTGCTGACGAAGGTAAATAGGGAACCAGAACCAACGAAGTCTCTTGCTCTTGGTGTTTGAGCAGTACCAGCAAACTTGAAGAGAGAAGTCTTCTCTTCGACCTTGGTGCTGGATTCCGCAGAACCAGTAAATGCGAAGAGGGAACCAGATCCAACAAAGTCTCTTGCTCTTGGTGTTTGAGCAGTTCCGTCGATATCTGCCTTTCCAGAACCAACATGAGCAAGATGGAATGTGGTAATACCACGAGAACCATCCCCAATGACACCAGGAGAACTGAGACCAGCACGATATGTGCCAGTTCCAACGTAGTCTTGAGTAACCTTGAGACCTGCAGAACCACCAAATCTGAGGACACCAGAACCAGTAATTGGTGCAGGTGTAAGTGCCTCTGTACCACCAATGATACCAAACAGAGTTCCACCAACATTGGTAATTCTGAGGGAGAATCTGATTTGTGCAGTGTCTCCTGGTCCTCTGTGCCCAACGTGGATATGTCCATCACCTGCATAACCGAAGATTCTGACATCTCCAGCACCAGATGCGACTCTGGTAAATCCTTCACCACCGTAGTTAGCAGTGATAAGGACAAGTGCGGAGTCGTCTTCCTTAGTGCTGAACTTGATTCCACCAAATGGCAGTCTGGTTTCATTATCAGTAATGAGACCGTAGTCATCACGTTGCTGAGCAAAGTTGGTAGGTAGTTGAATGAATCCGTAGTCATTCGGTACTCTACCAAATTCAGATGCTATCTCATTTGCATATGTACTGATTGGTACATTTGCATAATCTGCAATTGTTGCATCAAGTTCAGTATTTGCAGGGAGTTCACTAACAAGACCATAGTCTTCACTTTCCAGACCAACTCTGGAGGAGTCATTGTAACTATAGACAATTCTTTCATCGGCAAATACTGCATCGACATCTGCATTGCCAATGTATCCAAAGAGTGAACCAGAACCAATGATTCTTGCAATGTTCTTGATTCCAGCACTGCCGTGGAACTTGAATAGTCCATCGGATTCTGGTCTTGCAGAGTATGCATTTGCAGAACCCTCGAAGGCAAACAGAGTACCAGAACCAATATGAGGTGCAGGTGCAAATGCTTCTGCTGCTTCACCTTCAAAGTTAATGTCTCCTCTAGTTCCTTGAACAAGTGCGACTGCTTCTGCTGCACCAGTAAAGGCAGAGAATACACCAGAACCAACATGAGATAGGGATGCAACTGGATCTGCTGCACCTCCAATTGTGAATTCCCCAACACCAATATGTCTTGGAAGAACCTGAACCTTGCCATCCCCGAAGACCTTGACTTGCAAGTCTCCTTCGATTGCTGGAGACTGAACAACATGAGTAGTGGATTCGAGATTGAAGAGACCGAATGGGAAGAGATTTTCGGTATCTGTAATGAATCCATAATTCTCTTGGTTCGATGGTTGTGGGAAACTTACTGGTGAAGTAATGAATCCGTAATCATCGAGACTTGGTTCACCGAACTGAGATACTATTTCATTAGCATAGGTGCTGATGAGTTCATCCTGATAGTCGAAGATGACATTACTATTGTCAATATTCGTTGCATTTTCACGAACGAATCCATAATCTTCACTTGGGAAGGTAACTCTGGATGATGTGTTGTAAGAGAATGTAACTCTCTGGTCATCAGTGGTTGCATTAACATCAGCCTCACCGATAATTGCATATAGAGAACCACGACCAACGTAGTCCTCGGTATGTTTCTCGATTGCACTTCCATGGAACTGGAATAGTACTGGTTCGGGTTTGACGATAGCAACACGAACGATTCCAGCACCAGTGAAGGCAGAGAATTGACCAGAAGCAACATGGGTTGCAGGTACAAATGCCTCGTCCGCACCACCCTGAACAGCAAACAGACCCTTAGATTCACTGAGTACTGCTGTAGATTCTGCTGCACCAGTGAAGGCAGAGAATTGACCAGTACCAACATGGGATAGAGATGCAACAATTCCTGCAGTGTCGGTAATTGTAAATTCTCCACCACCAATATGAATTGGTAGTACGAAGATTCTTGCTTCTCCATCTGCCAGGAAGTGACCAGAACCAACATAAGATGGTCCAACCTTGATAAGAGTATCGGAGTTGATATCGAAGAGACCAAATGGTAGTCTGGTCTCGTTGTCTTCGATAAATCCGTAATTCTCTTGGTTTGATGGTTGTGGGAAACTGACTGGCAGTGTAATAAACCCGTAATCATCAAGACTTGGATCACCAAATTCGGATACTATTTCATTAGCATAGGTGCTAATAAGTTCATCCTGATAATCATAAAGAACATTACTATTATCAATATTCGTTGCATTTTCACGAACGAATCCATAATCTTCACCGATTGGTCTAACAACGGAAGAAGAATTATAGGAGTATACAACTCTCTGGTCATCAACTGTTGCATTGACTTCTGCGTCACCAATAGGTGCAAACAGTGAACCACGACCAACATAGTTCTCAGTGTTCTTCTCAACTGCACTACCGTGGAACTTGAATAGTCCTGGGTCGGGTTTGACGATAGCAACACGACCAATACCAGCACCAGTAAATGCAAATGCGGAACCAGAACCAATGTGAGGTGCTGGAGCAATGCTTTCTTCGGCAGAACCATCAATAGCAAATAGACCCTTAGATTCACTGAGTACTGCTGTGGATTCTGCAGCACCACTAAATGCGGAGAATGTTCCTGATGCCTTATGAGATAGAGATGCAACAATTCCTGCACTATCAGTAATTGTGAACTCACCACCACCAATATGAATTGGTAGTACAAAGATTCTTGCTTCTCCTCTTAGGTGGAGGTGACCAACAGAATTGTAATTTGGTGCATAACCAATAGTAGTTGCAGACTGAAGGTCGAAGAGACCAAATGGTAGAATAGTCTCGTTTTCGGTAATTAAACCGTAATTTAACTTTCTATCTGGGAATCCATTTGCAACATTATCATTGACGAATCCATAGTTATCTGGAATTGGATCACCAAATTCAGATACTATTTCATTAGCATAAGTGCTAATTTGTACGTCTTGATAGTCAAAGATGACATTGCTACCAGTAATATTAGTTGGTAGCTGTGTAATGAATCCGTAATCAATACTTGCTGGTTTGACAACGGATGATGTGTTATATGAATATACGACTCTCTGGTCATCAACGGTAGATGCACTAACAATTGCATCACCGACTGGTGTTCTTAGTCTTCCAGTGCCAACGTAGTTCTCTACGTGTTTCTCTACAGCACTGCCAGTGACTTTGAATAGTTCTGGGTCTGGTGTAACGATTGCGATTCTTCCAATCGATGCACTGTTGAATCCAAATAGTGTGCCTTCTGCCTCGTAATTTCCTCTGGAGAAAGCGTGAGAAGCACCACCAGACAAGGTGATACGTACTCCCGTCTCGTCTGATGGTGATGGTCCAAATGCGTTTGCGGAACCACCCAAACCAAACAGAGTACCTGACCCTGTTTGGAGTGGTGATTGCTTCTGTAATGCTGTACCTGATACTTGATATACACCAGTACCAAATACCAGTGGTAGAATCTGAACAAGTGCCTCACCAAAGGCAAGCATGGTCAGACCACCAACACTTACTCTCGTAAGAATAAGGTCTGCAAATTCTCTGGTAATCTTCAGTCTGCCGAAAGGTCTCTCGGCTAGTACACGAGTTATACTACCGTAATTAAATATCTGCTCATTACTGGTGATTTCATCATTAATTGAACCAAAGTCATCATAATATGATACAAATTCGTTAATTAATCCGTAATCTTCACTCTCAAAAAGAACAACAGAAGATGGGCTATACGAAAAAAGACCTCTCTCTTCAAGATCACCTGAAGAGAGTGCCCTATTAGTTCCCGTATAACTAAAAACTGTCATACTTTACTACTTTATCTCAATTGATGCTGAAAAAGTGAGATTTTCTATTTTTGGTACTACGTCGTTTGCGTATGGATTATATAATATTCTTCTAGGTGCTCCCCTCAAGTTGAACATTTCTGTCCAATAGTTAAACTGAGTTGGGTCTTGACGCCAATCAAACCACTTTGCATCATCTGGTTCAACTACAGACCCGTATGTATTCAACCAATCTTTAACTTCTTTTGAAGTTGCAGTTGGATTAATCTGTAAATACAATGCAATAACACCAGTTACAACTGGGGCAGCAGCACTTGTTCCGTTGAAGTATTTATCATAGAAACGATTGTCATCTTGACGTTGAAAATCCTGGTCACCAAATATACCACTGCAACCTGCAGAGAGTGTTTCATCTGCTGGTGCCCACACATCAATACCTGGACCATTGTTTGAATATGATGCTTTAGACTCTGCATAATTACCATTTCTTCCGATATAATCATCCATTGCTCCAACACAGATAACTGGATGAAAATCTTCTACTTCATCATATCCAATTCCCTGAGGATTCATCCAATTTCTATGACTTGTCGGAACTAAATCACCAGAACCAAATCTTGAATCACCAATACCAAAATATAAATCCTCCATGCAATCACCAAGGTGTGGACTGGTAAGACCAATTCCTAGATATTGATTA
>CEPT01025912.1_pt1 | contig 13238 bp, 18 predicted proteins | sample 356221 | NCBI WGS metagenome assembly CEPT01 (sample SAMEA2620081, study PRJEB7988) | marine metagenome | isolation source: saline water (ENVO:00002010), including | reverse complement strand
GACCAAATTAGAGCAGATATACAAGTTCAGCAAGACAACATTGACAAGTACAGAGCCCAGGCTCAAAAAACAATAGACGATGCTAATGCTGAAATAAACAGATTAAGAAATCAAAACAGCAGTCAACAAGATGAAAACATCATAAAGATAGATGAATACAATACACAAATTGATGAAATATATGACAACATTGTAATATTAAAAGACGAAAAGTTTGAAGCAGAAAGTATTGTAAGAAATTTAGAAAAAGAAGTAGGTCCTATTAAATACGTTGCACAATTAATATATGGTGCAGACACTGAAAGTTATTTGGACCAAGCAGTTAGACTGTTTATATTAATGCTAGTGTTTGTGTTCGACCCACTAGCAGTTGTACTAATTATAGCCGCCAACCAAACACTATTACGTTATGGCATAAACTTGGAAAAAACAGGACCAGATTTAAGAGACCAATTAAAAGAAGAAACTCCTCCAGACTTACCAAGACAACCTAGTCCACCTAGTGCGGTAGATGATGCGGCAAATGTTATGTCAGGTTATAAAGAACCTGCACCTATGATTGTTGAAAAAGAAGTTATCAAAGAAGTACCTGTAGAAGTCATTAAGGAAGTGGAAAAAGAAGTTGTTGTTGAAAAAGAAGTAGAAGCAGAAATAGATTTAAGCACACCACCTGCTATCAAAGAATTAGAAAAACGACTAGAAAAGAAACTGAAAAAAGATGGCAAAGAAAAAGATAACAGTTAAAGAAGCAATAAATGTATTAAATACAAAGTATGCTAAAACATTAGGAATGTTAGATGATGCTTTGGATCAAATAGAACATTTAGAAAACGAACTGGCTAAAAAGCCTAAGGAAGTGCAAGTTGAGGTCGAAAAGGTTGTCGAAGTTGAACGCAAGGTCGAGGTCCCAAAGGAGGTTGTGGTCACTCGCGAAGTCGAAGTCCCAGGGCCGGAAAGAACCATTGAAGTCCCAGGACCAGAACGAGTCGTCGAAGTCCCCGTCGAAGTAATAAAAGAAGTTCCAGTAGAAGTAGTAAAAGAAGTTGAGGTAATCAAAGAAGTCGAAGTACCTGTTGAAAAAATTGTCGAAAAGGTAGTTGAAAAAGAAGTTAAGGTAGAAGTACCTGTTGAAAAGATTGTTGAAAAAGAAGTAACCAAAGTTGTACCTGGACCTGAAAGAGTTGTTGTAAGAACTGATAATAGAGAGATAGATAGACTTACAGCCTTAGTTGCAGAATTAGAAAACAAATTGGAGCAGAGACCTGTAAAAGAAAAAATTGTTGAAGGTCCTAGACGTGCAGTAAGAGTAGAATTACCTAACACAGGTGACCTAAGAACTGCGGCAACATTAATAGCAAATAGTGAAATGAATGTAAATGATTTATCTACTGATGAAATACTCAAGATGTTGCAGGAATTGAGTGAAGAAGATGTAAATAAACAGTTGGGAGGCTTTTGGGCAGTACCATTGCCAAACGACACAGATGATGACACAACAGACACAAATTATGTTACGAGGAAATAATGCCCAGTGATAAAGATAACGAACAAAATCTAAGTTGTAGTTTTTGTGGTAAGAAAAGAACTGAAGTTAAAAAATTAATCGCTGGCCCTAATTCTTACATTTGCAATGAATGTATTAATATCAGTCATAAGATTATTAACGAAGAAGATTCACTAGAAGATTTATCCTTTGAAGATATCCCTACACCTGAGGAAATTAAAGCACACCTTGATGAATATGTGATTAGTCAAGAATACGCAAAAGAAATTTTATCTGTTTGTGCATATAATCATTACAAAACAATTTACAATGACAGTGATACTGATATAGAAAAAAGTAACATTATTATATTAGGTAATACAGGAACAGGTAAAACACTATTAGCAAAAACACTTGCAGAAAAATTAAGTGTACCTTTTGCAATAGCAGATGCAACAACATTAACTGAAGCAGGTTATGTAGGTGAAGATGTTGAAAGCATGTTGGAAAGATTACTTAATATGTGCGATTGGAATTTAGAATTAGCACAAAAAGGTATAGTGTTTATAGACGAAATAGATAAAAAGGCTCGTAAGGGCGAGTCTAACACCGGCACAAAGGATATTAGTGGGCAAGGTGTACAACAAGCACTATTAAGATTAATAGAAGGTACAGTTGTTAAAGTATCTTCAAATGGTTCAAAACGTATGGACCAATATGTAGAATTTGATACTACTAATGTACTGTTTATATGTAGTGGTGCATTTGTAGGATTAGAAAAACAAGTAAACACAAAAGCAAACAAAAAGAATATTGGATTCAATAAACAATTAAAAAAGCCAGTTAAGAAAGATACATGGCAACACAAAGTAGAGCATGACGATTTAATCAGTTATGGTCTTATCCCAGAACTTGTTGGTAGACTACCAAATATAGTTCCTTTAGAACCTTTATCACAATCTGATATGAAAACAATCTTAACATCATCAAAAGCAAGTGTCATACCACAAGTTAAAAAACTAATGGAGTTTGATGACATAGAATTAGAATTCAATGATGAGTACATAGATGACATTGCCAAATTGGCTAGTAAAACAAAAACAGGAGCAAGAGGTCTCAAATCCATAGTGGAAAACAGTTTACACAACATTATGTACAGAGCACCTAAACTCAAGGAAAATGGGGTCAAAACAGTTAGGTTTAACAAATACCCTACAAAAGATGTTGACACTTACCCTGTTTTCATATATACTAACGGTAATGAAAAATCAGATAATGATTATAAAATTAAAATTAGAGGTAAAAGTTGAGCAATAAAGCACAGGGTAGACAACAAAGTCGAAAAATAACGCAAGGTTGGAATTCTCAAAAGAGAAAAGAACAACCTAAAAAACCACAGCATTATTTAGATAAATTTAATGCAACAATTGAAGTACGAAACAACGACGTGAATAAGGCATTGAGAGTTTTGAAAAAGAGATTGGAAAAAGCAGAATTTCAGAAAGAATTAGCCAAGCAACAATATTACGAAAAGCCTAGTGCAAAACGTAATAGAAAAAAGAAACAGGCTAAAAAGAGATGGGACAAGTATGTTAGAGAAGCCGAAGCAAGAGGTGAGTTTAAACAATACATGCCCACTGGTCAAAAGTGGATGAAGTCCAAACGTAAAACAAGGCGAGTGAGAGAATACAACGAAAGGATAGCCGCTATGCAGAGAAGTCGTGGTAACTTCTAATGAAGGTAGTAGTCGTTAGTGGTGGATTTGATCCATTGCATTCTGGACATATAGACTACTTAGAAGGAGCAAAACAATTAGGTGATAAACTAATTGTAGCACTTAACAGTGATGAGTGGCTCACAAGAAAAAAAGGCAGGCCCTTTATGCCTTTCGAAGAGAGGGCAAGAATTCTAGAAACAATGGACATGGTAGATAATGTTTGGGGTTTCGATGATAAAGACGGCTCAGCAGTTGTGGCTCTGGAAAATGCCAAGAAGGCATATGAACATGCAGAAATTATCTTTTGCAACGGAGGTGATAGAACAAAAGATAACATTCCAGAAATGATTGTTGAAGGCGTTGAATTTGTGTTTGGAGTTGGAGGTTCCAACAAATCAAACAGTAGCAGTTGGATACTAAAGGAATGGCAATATCCAACTACTAGAAGAGTTTGGGGCGAATATAGTGATTTGTTCCAAGATGAACTTGTAAAAGTTAAGGAGTTGATAATTGAGCCAGGGAAAGGTATAAGTTATCAACGTCACTTTAAAAGAAGTGAGATATGGTTTGTAAGTAAAGGCGAATGTGAAGTAAAGTATAGTGCGAGTAATCCAGATAATTTTACAAACATTAAACTTGAACAAGATGATAACTTTCATGTTAAAGCAAATGAATGGCATCAGATTGTAAACAGAACTGATAAACCATGTCACATTATAGAGATACAATATGGTGATGAAACCAGTGAAGATGATATAGAACGTCTTCATTACTACAACGGAGAATAATGGAATTGAAAGAATTAAACGAAAGTAAAGTATGCGATATACTTAACGAAATTATTGAATATGAAATGGCTGGTGTTGTGAGATATGCACATAGTTCACTTATGGTAACAGGACCATACAGGATTCCTATTGTAACATTTTTGCAAGAACAAGCAAATGAAAGTTTAGCACATGCCTTACAGGCTGGCGAACTTATTACAGGATTAAATGGACATCCTAGTCAAGTAATTGCAGACATTGAAGAGTCACATGACCATTCAATACTAAAAATACTTGAAGAAAGTTTAGAACATGAAACACATGCAGTAAATTTATATAAAAAGTTATTGCAAGAAGTTGATGGTGCTAGTGTGTATTTAGAAGAATATGCCAGAGGACAAATTGGACAAGAAGAGCAACATGCATTAGAAATTAAAAAGATGTTAAAGGACTTTGCATGAGATTAAGTTATAAAGATTGTGGCAAAATAGGATTTACTTGCAGTACATTCGATTTGCTACATGCAGGACACATCACAATGCTTGAAGAAGCAAAAAGGCATTGTGATTTCCTAATTGTGGGATTACAAACTGATCCTACAATAGACAGACCAGACAGTAAAAATCCGCCAGTACAAAGTTTAGTAGAAAGACAAATACAGTTGGCGGCTGTAAAATATGTAGATGAAATAGTGTGTTACGCAACAGAGCAAGATTTAGAGGATTTACTTTTAACACTTCCTATAAATGTTAGAGTGTTAGGAGTTGAATACAAAGATAAACAATTCACTGGTAAGCAAATATGCAAAGACAGGAATATTAAATTAGTATTCAATGGTAGAGACCATAGTTTTAGCAGTACCAGTCTCAGACAGAGAGTTGCAGAGCATGAAAATTCTTCTTAATCTATTAGAAAGGTTTGGTAGAAAACGAATAATACTGGACCGAATACACCAAGAACCATATCTAACTAGGTATTATCTATTCCTAAAAGACAGAAAATGGTTTCCTTTTAACTTTTTCCTACACAATTTCCATAAAGGTGACCCAGATGACCTACATGACCATCCTTGGTGTTACTTTACAATCATACTCAAAGGTGGATATTGGGAATATACACCCAAAGGAAAGTTTTGGCGTAAAGCAGGAAGTATGAGATTTGCTGGTAGTAAGTCATTACACCGAATAGAATTAGAGCCTGGAGTTGATGTTTGGACATTATTTTTTGTAGGCCCACGTGTTAGAGAATGGGGATTCATCAAGAAAAACAAGTGGATTCACAACGAAACATATTTAATGTCAAAAAAAGGTTGACATTGAAAACAAAAGAAGTATAATAGTGAGTAAGTTAAGGAATTGTCCTTAACATAAATTAGAAAACTATGAAAAATTTTATATTTAGATTAGTTGGTTTGTTGAAAATAGGAGGTCATATGACTACAACAACATTCGTAAGCAAAGAGCAAAAAGTTCTTTCAGCATTACAAGAAGGCAGAACTTTAAGTTCAGCACAAATTAAAGCACATTTTGGTGCTGGTAACCCACAAGCAGTGATTCAATCACTACGTTTCAAAGGTTATCCAATTTATCTTAACACAGTAACTGATACCAAAGGAAGAAGCAGAAATGTTTACAGACTTGGTACTCCTTCAAGAGCAGTTATTGCCGCTGGATACAAAGCACTTGCCACTTCTTAAGTAGCAAATAACCTTATACGGTTAAGTAAAAGCACACCTTCGGGTGTGCTTTTTTTATGATTGATTGAAACCACATATGGAAAGAACACAAACAGATAATCATTAATATTGTGTTCGGCGTTTATTGTGGTTGTATAGGCATAGACGTTGAAATAGCACATACAAGTAGACGTAGATCCAATACAGCCAATCTAATAGAAGAAAGTGTTGTAGATGAGTAACACTTTTTTCTAAAGGAACTCTTATTACTTTATTAAAGTTCCTAAACTTTTATAATATTTCATTACAAACATATTCACACCCGGCTTTTCCCACATTCGTTCATGCCAATAGTATAAGAACATTTTAGTTAATACTTCTATACTTGCAATACTGGCACCGACAGCCGCACTTCCAGTTAATAAGAAACCAATAAGAAAAGTATCAGCAGATGCTAATACACGCCATGTACAGGCTTTTAATGTTGAGATGACTCTATGTCGCTTTCTCATATTCATTTTATTCTCCCCTAGTATTCACAGGGAGAGTGAATACAAGATGTTTTTTGATATATGGATTTACAGTATTCTAGTGTTGTCTTTAGATTCTATAAATTTCTGTAGTATGTCCGCTTTTTCGTTTTTTATAACATCTATAATTGTGTTGGTTAGATTTATTTCCTTTCTAACCATTTGCATCTTGAACAGAAGTTCCTGCATTACCTTTTCGTAATATAACAGTTCTTCCTCTTTCGCTTCTTTGTCCTTTATTAAGTCGGATATAAGAATTATTTTTGCAAAATTGTCCTGTTGCATACAATTACTTATACCTGATAAAAGGCCCAATAATAGTAGTGTTTTATAAAAAAATTAAAAAAAGATGTAAAAAAAGGTTGATTTTTGCCAAAAAAGTACTATATAATACATATAGATTATAAATATCTATGCATTTTAAGAAGTAGAGGAAGTGCAAGGGCAATAGAATCGTAAGAAACTAAAGTCTACTGTACAACCGATGCAACTGAAATGCCGTGTATAAACAACCAAGGAAGATACACAAGGTTCAAGGATCGTAAGTGAAATGAACCGAATGGTAACAGACTAGGAAGGTTATACATAGATTGGGTCCACCAACAAAGGACTGGAGATGGCAACATCAAAAGAAACCAAGAAGATGGACAAGTGTCGTGAGGAGATACAGACACATACTAACAGAAACGACCTCACACGCGAACTTTTAATTCGCCAATAGGGTTTTAAAAGTTGGAATAGATTAACTTGCTAAATATAGGAGATTAATATGAATAAGCAAATCCGATTCACAACCGAATCACTATCCCCACTATATAAAATGTCCGTAGGCTTTGATAGACTTGCAGAGCAATTCTTTAACGACCCTACTTTCACAAATAACGCAACAGGGTATCCACCCTTTAATATCAGCAAAGGCAAAGATGATGTATATGAAATCACTTTAGCAGTTGCAGGTTTTAAGAAAGATGACATCGAAATTGAAATAGAAGATGGTACTTTGAAAATCTCAGGTACATCTGCTGTATTAGATTCAGATGAAATTGAGTATCTTCACAAAGGTATTGCTGAAAGAAACTTTACTAGAACATTTAAACTAGCAGAGTTTGTTGAAGTAAAAACAGCAAAACTAGAAGATGGTATTTTAAGAGTTTCATTATACAGGAATGTTCCTGACGCAATGAAACCACAAAAGATTAAAATATCTTAAACTTTGCGGTAAATATTGGGGAGGGGAGAATAAACAACTCCTCCCCTTTTAATTTACAATGGCAAGCAAAAAAGACAAAAGAAAAACCTTAGTTTATTTAATACCAGAAGGCGAAACCAGAGATAGTCACACATATCACTATACCGCTTTGAAAACAAAAAGGTTGACAATTGAAAATCAGAAGTTAAAATTAAGAAAGTATAATCCAGTAAAACGCAAACATGAAATGTTTGTAGAGGCAAAGTTACCACCACACAGTAAGTAATATGACAGAACAAGTTGAACAAAAGACCAGAACCAATGTAGCATTAAAATATCCACCTAGGTATGATGTTATTATTTTTAATGACGATTTTACTCCAGTAGAATTTGTTATTAAACTGTTAGTAGAAATTTTTAATAAAAATTTAAAGTCTGCAAAAGACTTAACACTTGAAGTTCATGAGTCAGGTTCAGCAGTTGCAGGAACTTATTCACATGAGATTGCAGAACAAAAATGTGGAGAAGCAATTACTGTGGCTAGAGGGCAAGGTCATCCTTTGCAACTTAAAGTTAAACAGGTTGAGTAATGAGCATTGATAATTTTAATGACAAGTATTACAAAGAAGGATTCGTAACTGATTTAGAAAATGAAACTTTTCCCAAAGGTCTGAACGAAGATATTATCAGGAACATAAGTTTACTCAAAGAAGAACCAGAGTGGCTTTTAGAATACAGACTCAAAGCATTCAAACGATGGGAGCAAATGAGTGAACCAGATTGGAGCGAATTGGATTATGAACCTGTTGACTATCAAGAGTTAAGTTATTACTCAGCACCTAAGACTAGAAGCAAAGACGAAATACCACAAGAGATTTTAGACACCTTTGAAAAGTTAGGTGTGCCATTACATGAACGTGATGCACTATTAGGCTTAGACACAGAAAAGCCAAAACCAGAAAACCTTATTCCAACAGTAGCCGTTGATGCTGTCTTTGATAGTGTTAGTGTTGCTACAACATTTCAAAAAGAATTAAAGAAACATGGCATCGTGTTTTGCAGTATCAGTGAAGCAGTCAAAGACCATGAAGAACTAGTTAAAGAATATTTAGGTAGTGTGATACCTTACACAGACAATTATTTTGCTACACTGAACTCTGCGGTGTTCACAGACGGTACTTTTGTGTATATTCCTAAAGGTGTTAAATGTCCTATGGAACTTAACACATACTTTAGAATAAATGCAAGAAACACAGGACAGTTTGAACGCACACTTATTATAGCAGATGAAGGCAGTTATGTAAGTTACTTAGAAGGTTGTACTGCACCAGCATACGATGAGAACACATTACATGCCGCCTGTGTAGAATTAATTACCAAAGACAATGCAGAAATAAAATACTCCACAGTACAAAATTGGTATCCAGGAAATGAAGATGGTGTAGGTGGTGTTTATAACTTTGTAACAAAACGTGCAAAATGCGAAGGCAAAAATAGTAAAGTTAGTTGGACTCAAGTTGAAACAGGTTCAGCAGTAACTTGGAAATATCCTAGTTGTATTTTAAAAGGTGAAGGCAGTATTGGAGAGTTCTTTAGTGTTGCAGTAACAAAAGGCAAACAACAAGCAGACACAGGAACTAAAATGATACACTTAGGTAAGGATACCAAAAGCACCATTATATCCAAAGGTATAAGTTTTGGAGACAGCACAAATACATATAGAGGTTCTGTAAAAATAAATCCAGGTGCCAAGAATGCTTCTAACTATACAAAGTGTGACAGTTTAATGTTACAAGACAGTAGAGCATTAACAATTCCTTATGTAACAAGCCAGAATGATAGTGCTATGGTTGAGCATGAAGCAAGTGCTGGAAAAATTAGTGAAGAACAAATGTATTATCTAGCAACTAGAGGATTTAGCGAAGATGATGCTATGAATTTGGTAGTGAATGGATTCTGTAAAGATGTATTCCAAAAACTACCATTAGAGTTTGCCGCTGAAGCCAATCAATTACTGGCTGTACAATTAGAAGGTGCAGTTGGATAATATTGACAAAACACACATAAGGTAGTATAATAACGGCATGTTAAAATTAAAGAATTTTTCTGTAGAACATATACTTGACGATATCACAACAACATTTGATATCGGTAAGACTTATGTGGTGATGGGAAGTAATGGTGTAGGTAAAAGCACATTGTTACATGGCATCATGGGAAGACCTGACCTTAACGTATCTGGCGAAATAACTTTTATGGGTAGTGACCTTACTGAGTTAGAAACAGATGAGAAAGCAAGGTTAGGAATGTTTGTTGGATTCCAAGCACCAACAAGTGTACCTGGTTTAAGCAATTTTCAATTTATGAAACAAGCACTAAACATATCAGGTAAAGATATTGCAGAAACATTAAGAAATTTTAAAGACATAAGTGGAAAACTTAACTTGCCTGATAATTGGGACAAAAGAAACCTTAACACAGATGCTAGTGGTGGTGAAAAAAAGAAAAACGAATTAATACAAATGAGTATGCTTAACACCAAACTGGCAATGCTTGATGAACCAGACAGCGGATTAGATGTTGATGGAATCAAAGCATTAATAGAACAACTCAAAGAATGGCGTAATGACAATAACACTTTAATTGTTGTTACACACTATCAAAAATTAGTTGAAGGCTTAAACCCAGACAAAGTATTAGTCTTGAAAAAAGACGGAGTTCTATCAGGCGGTATGGAACTTGCAGATAAAATATTTAGTCAAGGGTTTGAAAGTGTATAAAAATTTATTCTATAGAGAAACATTAGAACCTACAAACGCATATGATAGTTACTACACTATCAAAGACCTGTATGAATTTGTCACAGGCGAAAATACAAAAACCAGAGACTATCATCATTTAAAACATAAACTGAATAACTTTTATAACGGTTATAACAATAATGTTGATTATATTACTGCAACAGGATTACCTAGTCCAAAGTCTGAACAATTTAACCATTCAAACTTAAATAAATTTTATAGAAAAGAAATTCTTTGGTCAAGTGAACCAAACGAAAGACAATACCTAGCAGACCTAGAACCTTTTGAAACAGTAGCATTCAAAAAGAATACATTACTGTTTAATGACGGTATGGTTTTTCCAAGCAACGATTTAGGAATAAAGAAACCTTTTCAAATACAAATTTTAGACCAAATAAAAGTAAACAGAAATAAACAAGATGAATATGTGAAGTTAATAAAGCAGACTGAAAACTTTTCAAACTTTACTTACGCATTCTCGCCTTTTCTTAATACTGTTATTATACCTTCTGGTGCAAATGGTACATTTATGAAGAATCCAATTAAGATAGAATATCTTAATAAAAATTCAAAAGGTATTTTGGAATGCAACACAAACATCATAGACATACAACACAAAACAAAAGTTCATTTAAAAGAGAATGTAAAATTACAATCAGGACAAATGAACAACATAATTTACATTGTGAGAGAAAACAGTGAATTGGTCATAGATAGAATTACAAATGATTTTGGTGGCTTCGGTATATTTGATAGCAAATTTATTTGCCACCCCAACAGTAAAATTACTATTAATTTTAAAAATACAGGATCAGACTATTATCAGGAGAACTTCTATTTTGATATGACTACAAATGTAGACTTAACATTGAATGGTAGAAATAACATTTACAAAGGACATGAGTATCACCAGTATGTTCATGTAGACAGTAGAAGTTCAGACAACAAAAGTATTATAGATATAAAGAATGTTGGAAATGAAAATGCTAATACAAGTTTCATAGGTAGGTTTGATGTTAGTCCTAATAGTGTAGGATTTGATGGTCACATGAAAAATGAAAACTTGATGTTGACACCAAATACAAAAATGCACTCCAGACCCATACTAGATATACATACCAAAGAAATTGAGTGTACACATGGTTGCACAATAAGTAATATAGATAAAAGCAAATTATATTATTTGCAAAGTCGAGGACTAGCAAAAGACATAGCCGAAGACGTATTAGTAAGTAGTTTCTTATGTTAAAAATTTATAAAAAAGCAAAAGACATCAAACAGATTAGGAATTGTTTTCCTAGTTTAGCATATAGCGATTTGACATACTTGGACAATGCCGCAAGTAGTCAAACTGTTGACAGTTCAATCAAAGCGGTAAGTGATTATCATTATAATTACAGAGCAAATGTTCACAGAGGAGACTTTAAAACTAGCACCATTGCAAGTGAAAAGTATGATGAAGCAAGAGTAGAAGTTGCAAAACTTATAAATGCTGAACCACATGAGATTGCTTTTACTAATGGAACAACTGCAAGTTTAAATATGATTGCAGATTGGACACCATTAGAGTCTACAGTTATTCTAACAGAAGTAGAACATCACAGTAATATTTTACCTTGGATGCAACAAGGTAGAACAAAATCAAATGAACAGTTAATTATTGTTCCTAGTAATGATGAAGGTAATGTGGATGTAAATGCTTGGTATGAAACTGTAAAAGACAATCCTGGTAGTACTTGTAGTTTCTTAACACAAAGTAATTTTACAGGACAAGAACTACCTTGGCAACAAATGATTATGATTGCTAAAGAACATGACTGTGAAGTTGTTATAGATGCATGTCAGAGCATAGGTCATAGACCAATCGATGTCAAAAAGAATGATATAGATTGGATGGCATTTAGTGGACACAAAATGTATGCAAGTACAGGTACAGGTGTCTTATATCATAAAGGTGGATTTGAAAATGTACAAACTTGGTTAGGAGGTGGTACTGTAAGCCAATGTGATTTTGACACATTTACTTTACACAAAGGACCTGAAAGAATGGAAGCCGGTACACCAAATGTTGCAGGAGTACACAGTTTAGGTGCGGCGGCAAAATGGATACAAGAAATCACTTACGATGAAATACACGAGTGTGAAACAGAATTTTATAACATGTTAAAAGACAAAGGACTATTTGAAATTGAACAAATGGAACTTATTGGACCTATTGCACCAAGAAGTGTTTATAGTTTCAAAGTAAAAGGAACAAGTCCAAGTGACCTAGCAGGATTTTTAGACATGCAAAATGTTTGTGTGAGGACGGGCCATATGTGTGCCTATCCGGCAAGTAGTAGATATACAAACAATGAAGGAATTTTACGAGTTAGTTCAGCACCATATAATGATGAACATGATTGCGTAAAATTAGTTGAGGGACTATGGCAGGCGATAGAAAAGATGAAACTGTAGGTCCATCAGAAAATTTACAGGACCAATTAGTAGAACAAATCATAGCAAACTTGCGTAGAGTGTACGATCCTGAATTGAACTTAAATGTGTATGATTTAGGTTTAATTTATGAAGTTGCAGTAAATAAAGAATATGACGCACAGGTTATTATGACACTTACTACACCTAATTGTCCGGCGGCAGAAATAATTCCAATGGAAGTAGAGTTTGCCACTAGAGCAGTTGAATGTGTAAACAAAGTAAATGTTGTATTAACATTTGATCCACCCTGGGACCCCCATGTGATGGTAAGTGATGAAGGCAAATATCAACTAGGAATACTATGAGCATCAAAAAAGAATTCAATATACAAGAACCAGAATCAAATACACCTAGTCCTGATACTGTAATTAAAACAGATAAAGGTGACGAATTCAGTATAGGTGAAATTCAGCATTCAAAACGAATTGTAAAAAGTGCTACACCAAAAGGTGACCTAAGTTGGTATGTAAAATGGATATCCAGCATGTTTATTTTAATGGCTGTGATGATGAGAGCCCAAGATGGGGAAACATTTCAGACAGCAGACAGAATCCTCAGTTTGATAGGTTGTTTGGGTTGGACATGGGTTGGACTTTTG
>CEPT01069620.1_pt1 | contig 13403 bp, 12 predicted proteins | sample 356221 | NCBI WGS metagenome assembly CEPT01 (sample SAMEA2620081, study PRJEB7988) | marine metagenome | isolation source: saline water (ENVO:00002010), including | reverse complement strand
TTGAGTCAACTGTTTTGGCCCATGAATCTATCCCGCCTCGAAGATTAATAATCTTCGAAAATTCATTTTGCTCAAAATAAATTCCCACCATCCTGCTCCTAATTCCGTGATGACATATAAAAGCTATTGTCTGATCTTCATCAAAATCATTCATTCTACTTTGTATTTCAGATATTGGTATATGAATAGAATTTTCAATGCTAACCACATTGTATTCCCATGTTTCGCGAACATCTATAAGAGTCACTTTTGGGTTCTCATCTATAAATTTGCGAAGCTCGACAGCAGTCATTTCAATCATAAATATAATTATACTAAAAATTCAAAATATTTTTTTTATTATTATTGATTAAATGATCAATTACTGTTTCAAAAGACTGATCGCATATTAATTTATTTTCAGAAACTTTTTCTATAATGTTCACATTCATAACTGGGTAATTACCAATAACAATAAACATTTTTCCTTTTTGGTTTAATATTTGTTCAAGTTTTTCTAGTCTTGATTCTACTGCCCCAGTAATAACTATAATATCGTATTTTTTTTCAGGAACCCAATTTGAGAAAACATCTTTATGTAAATAGTTAACATTATAAATATTATATTTGGCATGTATATTTTTAGCCGCATCAAGCATTGATTTATCTATATCAACCGTATCAACCGTTTTGCCAATCATTGAAAGACAACAGGTAAGATAACCACTTCCAGTACCAATCTCGAGTATATTACAATTTGAATTAATCTCTAAAAGTTGCAAAATCTTTGCGACTATAAGCGGTCTCAGCATATTAAAATTATTTTTTAATGGGATATCGTATTCTGCATACGCTAGCTTTTTGTATTCAACTGGAACAAAATCCTCTCTATTTACTTTTTCGATACAATCTAAAGTAGATTGACAGCTAATGCCTTCAGGTTTTAACTGGCTTTCAATCATATTTTTCTTATTTATCTGCATAATTTTTTAATCATCTAAAAGATATTCAGTCCTAACAACAAATACACTTGCAAACTCGCTATATGTCAGATAAGTTTATTTAGAACGTAGGTTTTTGCAATACCAAAATATCAAATGTCCAACATATATTGTACTATAGGTTTATTATGACAGCAGAGAAAAGCGCAAATAAGGAGCAAAAAAGCATTCGACTTAACGAAAACTCTTCAAATGCTTTAAAAATTCAGAACCCTTGTCATAGAAAGATTTATGTCCCAATGATAACTGATGATGATGTTAAGGTAGGAATGAAAGAGATTCTTCAGCATCCCACAAAACTTCCTGATGGAACCTCAATAGAAAATCCACCAATACCAGTTTATGATACGTCAGGACCTTACTCAGATGATAACTATAATATCGATCTCGATAATGGTTTACACAAACTTCGAGCAAAATGGATTGCAAATAGAGAAACAAAATTTAAAGATAATTGCACTCAAATGCATTTAGCAAAAAAAGGAATAATTACACCTGAAATGGAATACGTCGCAATAAGAGAGAATATTCTATTGGATAGAATTGCAAATGATGAAGAATATGCAAAATTAATGAATCAACAAGATGGTGATTACTTCCGCGAACATTATTTAATTACTCCAGAATTCGTGAGAAAAGAAGTGGCCGAAGGTAGAGCCGTAATACCCGTTAACAAAAATCATCCTGAATCTGAGCCAATGATAATTGGAAGAAATTTCTTAGTAAAAGTTAATACAAATATAGGTAACTCCACTATTTCTTCATCTATCGAAGAAGAGGTTGAAAAAATGATTTGGTCTACAAGGTGGGGTGGAGATACATTAATGGACTTATCAACTGGTAAGAACATTCATGAGACAAGAGAATGGATAATGAGAAATTCTCCTGTTCCGGTTGGAACAGTTCCAATTTATCAAGCCTTAGAAAAAGTAAAAGGAAGAGCTGAGAAACTAACTTGGGAGATATATAAAGAAACATTAATAGAGCAAGCAGAACAAGGTGTTGACTACTTTACTATTCATGCAGGAGTTTTAAAAGAATACATACCTTTAACAAAAGATAGAACAACTGGTATCGTTTCAAGAGGTGGCTCAATAATGGCAAAATGGTGTCTTACATATGATAAAGAAAACTTTACATACACACATTTTGAAGAAATTTGCGACATCATGAAAAAGTATGATATTACTTTTTCATTAGGCGATGGATTAAGACCTGGCTCAATTGCTGATGCAAATGATAAGGCACAATTTGCAGAATTAAAAACTCTCGGAGAGCTTACAAAAATCGCTTGGCAACATGATGTTCAAGTAATGATTGAAGGCCCAGGACATGTACCAATGCATTTAATTAAAGAAAATATGGATAAAGAACTAGACGAATGTCACGAGGCCCCCTTTTATACTTTAGGGCCACTTACAACAGATATAGCTCCTGCATATGACCACATTACATCTGCTATTGGTGCTGCAATGATAGGATGGTATGGAACAGCAATGTTATGCTACGTAACTCCAAAAGAGCATTTGGGATTACCAAATAAAGAGGATGTTCGAGAAGGAATAATTGCTTATAAGATTGCTGCTCATGCTGCCGATCTAGCAAAAGGTAAATACGCAGCACAATTGAGAGACAATGCACTATCTAAGGCCAGATTTGAGTTTAGATGGGAGGATCAATTCAATCTTGGACTAGATCCTGAAAAAGCAAGAAGCTTTCATGATGAAACACTTCCCCAAGAACCAGCCAAAGACGCACACTTTTGTTCAATGTGTGGCCCAAACTTTTGTTCAATGAAAATCACTCAAGATATAAGAGATTATTCTGAAAAAGTAAGCATAATAAAAATTGATGAGATATCAAAAACTCTAAATAAGTAAGCCTACCGATAAAGTAATTCATAATAATTTTATTATTTAGATATAGAAATCATAACTATGAAAAATAAAAAATTTGATCTAAAAGTTGAAATAGAGAACGTTATCAAGAAATATAATCTCAGCAGCATCTGGTCAAAAAAAATTGAGTTAGATTTAAAAGAATATAAAAAAAACCGTCAAAACTTAAAAAATAGAAAAGATTACAGAGAATATGATTTTATAACTATAGATGGTGAAGATGCGAAAGATTTTGATGATGCTGTATTTTGTAAAAAAATTAAAGAAAATTGGAAATTATATGTAGCTATAGCAGATGTTGCGCATTATGTAAGTAAAAATTCAAATATTGATAAAGAAGCATTTAAAAGAGGAACATCAGTTTATTTCCCAGGTTTTGTTATTCCTATGCTCCCCGAAGTTTTGTCAAACGACCTTTGTTCTTTAAAGCCAAATGAAGAAAAACTTGTTGTAATTGCAGAAATAGTTATTGATAAAAGTGGTTCAATAAAATCCTACAATTTTGAAAATGCTTTAATAAAGTCCTCAGCAAGACTTACATATAATGTTGTAGAGGAATTCTTAAAAGGTAGAAATATAATTCAGGATCCTGAAGTTATCAAAAATCTAAATAATCTATACTCGCTTTATAAGAGTCTTGAAAAAAATAGAGCTAAGCGAAATGCAATTTCATTTGATTCAAATGAAGTTTCTTTCTTTGTTTCAAAAAGTAATGAGATCGAAAGCATTAAAAGTTCTGCCAGAATGGAGTCGCAAAAGATTATTGAAGAATGTATGATAGCAGCAAACATCGCTAGTAGTTTGTTCATAAAAAAAAATAATAAGAATACTCTTTACCGAGTACATGATGAGCCATCTATAGGTAAAATTGAAGAAGCTTCAAACTCGTTAAAAGCTTTAGGATATAAGTTACTTCCCAATATTATACCTTCATCCAAAGAAATTAATGATTTATTAAAACTATCAAAAAGGAAATTAGACTATCATCTTGTTACATCTATATTATTAAGATCAATGGCTAGGGCTGAGTATACTCCAAAAAATATTGGTCATTTTGGATTATCGTTAAAATCTTATAATCATTTCACATCTCCTATTCGAAGATACCCTGACTTAATTGTCCACAGGGTTTTAAAAAATATAATAAACAAAAAAGAGGAAAGCTATGAAATGAATGAACTTGAAAAAATCGGAGAGGTTTCATCAGAAAATGAAAGAACCGCAGAAGCAGCAGAAAGAGAGATTCAATCTATATTACTTTGTAATTATGCTAAGAAATTTATTGGCAGGAAATTTACTGCATCTATAGAATCAATTGTGAATTTTGGAATGTTTGTGTCCTGTAAAGAGGAACCAATACAAGGCCTAGTTCATATTTCTTCATTGGGCAATGAGTATTTTTTCCATGACGAAATAAAAAATATTCTTATTGGAGAAAAATCAAGGAAAGTTTATAGAGTAGGTGATAAAATTAATGTGAAACTATATAGTGCATATCCATCAGAAAGAAAAATTGATTTTCAACTTGTAAAAAATAGAAATGCATAAAGAGAAAATTGTTGGCATACATGCAGTAAGAATTTTGTTAAAAATACGACCTTTCGATGTCTACGAAATATTTCTAACTAATAAAAATTCTTCAAAATTTAATGAAATAATTAGTCTTGCAAAAAAAAATAATATTTCTATAAATAAAATATCTGCTGATAAAATTTATGAATATTCAAATGTAAAAAGTCATCAAGGTGTTTTGGCTTTTACGAGGAGAAAAAAAGAGATTCTCGAAAAAAATCTTTTTGATTTTTTGAAAGAAAAATCTAAAGATCATATTATTTTAATCCTAGATGAATTTTCAGATCCGAGAAATTTTGGAGCATGCCTTAGAATTTGCGATGCTTATGATGTTTCAGCTGTAATTGTGAAAGATCATGATTTTGCAAAATTTAACGAAACATCAAAAAAGGTCGCTGCAGGAGCAGCTGAAACAGTCCCTATAATTAGAGTTAAAAATATATCCAGAGTCCTTAACTTACTAAAGAAAAATAATTATTGGATCTACGCTGCTTCGGAACGATCAGAACATGATGTAAACGAAATACAGTATAAATTTCCACTCGCCCTTGTAATTGGAGATGAAGGAAAAGGCCTTAGAAAGAAAACGCTTGAGAATTGTGATTTCAAGATAAAGATAAATATGCTAGGAGAAATAGAAAGTTTAAATTTAGCTGTAGCCACTGGTGTTATTATTAATACAATTAGTATGCAAATAAAATAATTGCAGTATCTGTTACCTTTATGTAGAATATCGCTTCCTTGATCTACTTAGATAATCTAAGAGACAATTAACCAAAAGGAAATTATGAGACATTACGAAATAGTTTTTCTTGTTCACCCTGATCAAAGCGATCAAGTTCCAGCAATGGTTAAAAAATATTCTGGAATTATTTCTTCAAAAGGTGGAAAAATTCATAGAGAAGAAGATTGGGGTAGAAGACAGCTTGCTTATCCCATCAATAAAATTCACAAAGCTCACTACATTTTGATGAATATTGAATGTGGCAAAGACGTAATAGATGAGCTATCTTCAAACTTTAAATTTAACGATGCTGTAATTAGAAATATGATCATTAAAAGAAAGTCTGCTATATCAGAAAAGTCTTCTATTCTATTAGACGATGAAGATAGCGATAAAAATAGTAACAGCGTTGATAAGGTTGAAATAAGTTCAATTGAAGGTAATTATGTTGAGGACGGTGTAGAAAATGTCTAGATATTTTAAGAAACAAAAATTTTGTAGGTTTACAAAAGAAGGTATCACAGAGATTGATTACAAAGACTTAAACTTGTTAAAAGAGTATATTACTGAAACAGGTAAGATTTTACCGAGCCGTATTACTGGTACAAAAGCAAAGTACCAAAGACAGATTTCAACTGCAGTGAAAAGGGCTAGATACCTTGCCTTGATACCGTATTCTGACAATCATTGAATTTAATATTATGGAAGTTATTCTTTTACAAAAAATTGAAAATTTAGGTGACCTTGGGGAAAAAGTAAAAGTCAAGCCAGGCTATGCTAGGAATCATTTGATCCCAAAATCGCTGGCAAAGTATGCAACCGAAGAAAACTTAAAAGAGTTTGAAGAGCAGAAAGCTGAATTAGAAAAAATTGCTAAGGAAAATTTAAAAATAGCAAATGAACGAAAGGAAAAACTTGATGGATTTAAACTCAAATTATCTGTTGAAGCAAATGAGGAGGGAATGTTATTCGGTTCAATTGGGCCTTACGAAATTGAAAAACACTTGATTGAAAATGGAAAAGAGATTTCCAGAAAAGAAATAAGAATGCCTGATGGGCCAATCAAGAAAATTGGTGAATACCCTGTTATTATTCACTTAGGAACAGATACAGATGCGACTATAAATCTAATAGTCGAAACAAATAATCAAAGCTGATAGTATAAAAGTAAAACAATAAAGCTTGATTGAACAAATGAGTAAAAGCCTTACATTTCAAAGTCTTAAAGATTCCCCTAGCTCGATTGAAGCTGAAAGAGCTGTATTAGGTGGAATTCTAATTGATAACGAGTCTTGGGATAAGATTGCTGGAATATTGCAAGTTGACGATTTTTATCATGAATTGAATAGAAAAATTTTCTCATGTATTGTTGATTTGTCTAATGAATCTATACCTTTTGATTTTGTAACTATCAATGAAAAGGTTAATATTGGAAATGAACCGTCATTTTTATCCTATCTAAAGGATATAATTAATCAAACACCTTCAGCAGCAAATATTGTTTCTTATGCAAACATTGTGAGAGAGCAGTCTATTGTTAGACAACTTATTAATGTGAGTAACACTCTGATTGAAAAGTCATACGACGGCTCAATTGACAGCAAAACACTTTTAGATGAAGCAGAAGAAAAAATATTTAATATCACTAATGAATCTTTAAAATCAAAGTCTGGATTTAAAAGCATAAATGAATTATGTGGTGAATCTGTAGATAGAATTGAAAAACTATCAGAGTCGGGAAGTAATATAACAGGTGTAGCTACTGGTTTTACAAAATTTGATCAACAAACAACTGGTTTACAGAAAGGTGACCTAATAATTATAGCTGGTAGACCCTCTATGGGAAAAACAAGTTTTGCGATGAATATTGCAGAATATGCGTCATTAAAAAATGATGCAACTACAGCAATATTTAGCATGGAGATGCCTGGTAATCAATTATCCACTAGATTATTATCTTCACTTGGAAGAATAGATCAACAACATTTAAGAACAGGTAAATTAACTGATGATGATATGCCTAGATTAACAAATGCTGTTGCTCTACTTTCTAAAGCAAATATCTTTATTGATGATAGCCCCGCACTTACTCCATTAGATATTAGAGCAAGAGCAAGAAGATTAAAAAGAGAAAAAGGTGCTCTAGATCTTATTGTCATTGACTATATGCAATTAATGCGATTTTCGAATAGTGTTGAAAATAGAGCGACGGAGTTATCTGAAATATCTAGATCATTAAAAGCTTTAGCTAGAGAACTAGATGTGCCAGTTATTGCTTTATCACAATTAAACAGAAGTGTAGAGAACCGAACAGATAAGAGACCTATTATGTCAGATCTAAGAGAATCCGGAGCAATCGAGCAAGATGCTGATTTAATTGCATTCATTTATAGGGATGAGGTTTATAATCCTGATACACCTGAGAAAGGCAAGGCAGAGATAATAATATCTAAACAAAGGAATGGTCCTATTTTTAGTACAGTATTAACTTTCATTGATAAGTGCACGAGATTTGAAAACTTCCAGCCGGACATAATGCGTTCTGAGGATTTTAAATGAATGGACAGATTCTTATAAATAAAAACAATTTAACACACAACTTATCAGAAATTCAAAAATACGCAAAAGACTCTAAAATAATGTCTGTTATTAAGTCTAATGGATATGGTCATGGAATATTAGAGGTAGCTTCGGCTCTAAAAAAATCAGATGCATTTGCAGTGGCAACAATTAATGAAGCCATTTATTTAAGAAATAATAATATTGAAAAACAAATCGTTTGTCTTCAAGGCTTCTCTAATACTGAAGAATGTATATATTGCTCACAGAATAATATTCGCCCAGTTGTTCATAATCATGAGCAAATAAATATATTAAAAAATACGAACCTACAAAAACCAATTAGCATATGGATTAAATTCGATACAGGTATGAATAGACTTGGTTTTAAGGAAACTGATTTGGCTACTTTAATTAATGAAGTAAAGGAGAAGACTCAATATCCAATTGGTATAATGACTCATCTTGCATGTGCCGATGATGATCATGATAATTTTTCACAGAAGCAAATTGAACGCTTCCATGATATTGTAAAAAATACAAAATCTGAATTTAGTGTCTTCAATTCAGCCGGTATTATTAAATATTCTAAAAAATATCAAAATTTTAGTGAGTGGATTAGGCCAGGAATAATGTTATATGGTGTTAGTCCACTAAGTAATTGTGGTAATGACATAAATATAAAACCAGCAATGACGCTAGTTGCTCCGGCAATATCCATAAAAAAATGTAAGCAAGGAGAAAAAATTGGTTATGGTCACACATACGAATTTAAGAAAGATACTATGGTTGCATCGCTTGGCATTGGATATGGCGATGGAGTCTCAAGAAATTTAACTAATACTGGAAAGGTTTTTTTTGAAAATAATTACTTTAACATAGTAGGTAGAATTTCGATGGATATAATAACTATTGATATCGGGGATAAAAAAATTGATATTGGATCTAATTTTGAGTTATGGGGTGATAATATTAATATCAAAGAAGTCTCTGATTCGATAAATACAATACCTTATGAGTTAATGTGTGGCCTAGGAGATAGGCTGCAGCGAAAATATATTTAAGACTCTGCAATCTCTTGCAATTTTTTTAAATCAAGTTTACCACTTCCTAGAATTGGAAATTCGTCAATAATTTTTAACTCTTTTGGAATATATAGATTAGATAATCCTGCGGATCTCATAGAATCAATAACTGTTTTTAAATTAGCACTCTTGTTATCAGTTAATAATACAAGAGACTCCCCTTTTTTAGAGCTCCTAATTGAGCAAATCGCACTATTATTCTCTGGCCAAATCTTTTTTGGAAACTCCTCAACCTGTGACAAAGAAATCATCTCCCCAGCTATCTTAGCAAACCTTTTTAAGCGACCTACAATAAACAAATACCCATCTTTATCAACATTAACTATGTCTCCAGTATTATACCAATCAAACGTTTCAGCTCTTCCAAGATAATTGTTTATGATATTTTTACCTTTAATGTAAAGCAGTCCACCATTCTCATAACCGTCTAATTTTTCTACTTTATACTCTATTCCTGGAATGAATCTTCCGACTGAACCAATTTTGTAGTTATCATAAGTATTTACTGAAATTGCTGGCGAGGCTTCTGTTACTCCATAACCTTCTAGTATTTGAACACCATATTCTTTATATTTTTCATGTGTGCTCATATCGACTTTCTCAGCGCCCGCGATGAGAAAATTCAAATTTTTAAAAGTTGATTTATTAACATATGGTAAATACTTTTTTAAGAAAGTGTCAGTAGAAAAAAATACGGTAGATTTAGTTTTTTCAAATGATTGTGGAATTTTTTCAAAGTGTAATGGGGTAGGATAAAGATATACTTTACAACCAGACAAAACTGGTAACAAGACTCCAATTCCTAATCCGAAAGAATGAAAAAATGGTAAGCAAGTAAAAAATTTTTCGTATTTATTTATTTTGAGCGCCTCTAAAACCTGCATTCTATTTGCAAAAAGATTTTGATGTGTAAGGCCTACAGCTTTTGGATCACTCTCAGTTCCAGAAGTATATAAAATTACCGCAACATCATCTATTCTGTTATTGTGTTTAAAAAAGATAATATTCTTAAAGAAATTAAATAATGATTTTATTTTATGATGTACTTTGACATTAGATTTTATATCTTCTAAGAAAATTATTTCGGTGTCGCTCTTTAAAATATCGATGAGTTCATCTAAATTACTTTGATCAATGAATTTTTTTGACGTAATAACATAATTTATTTTTGAGGTTTTAAGACATGATAAAATATTTTTTGATCCTGAAGTAAAATTTAATATTGCTGCAGTTTTATTTAAATATTGAATAGCAAAAAATACAATTGCAGTGGGGACCGTATTTGGTAGCATTAATCCTAGAGTATTACTTTCGTTTTTTTTTATAATATCTCTAAAAATTTCTCCTAATAATATTGATTTAAATATTAGCCCAAGATTAGATATTGAGTTGTCGAGACTATCCTCAATTACTCCTCTTTTTAAGCCAAAACGAGAAGTGTTAAGCAGAGATTTATATAAGTGAACCATTACTATCTATTATAGTTTTGTTGGATTTGGAGCATCTCCATATACTTTTTTTGGGTCAAATGTTTTTTTATTTTCTTTATATTGCAATTTAATATCTTTCTCAATATTGCCTGTTGGAATACTTCTATAAAAGCATGACTTGTAGCCAACATGGCAGCTAGCTTCCAATCCTTTTAACTCAACATTTAACCAAATAGCATCCTGATCATCGTCAATACGAATATCTATAACCTTTTGAATGAGTCCACTAGTAGCACCTTTATGCCATAAGCACTTCCTGCTTCTGCTCCAATAGTATGCCTCTCCTGTCTCAATGGTTTTCTTTAATGCCTCGGCATTTTGATAGCCCATCATCAGAACGTCGCCTGTTTTTACATCTGTTGTTACAACAGGCAATAATCCATCCCTATCAAATTTAGGAGCTAGCTCATCGCTTTCTTCTACTTGCTCAACAGTTTTTCTTTCTTTAAAAATATTTGTCATTTTTTTACTCGCCAAGTTGTCTCGCCTTTTACATCCTCTAATATTACATTATTTTTGTCTAATTTTTCTCTAATTTCATCGGCCTTTTGAAAATCTTTTACTTTTCGCGCTTCATTTCTTTGTTTTATCAAGAGCTCTATATCTTTTACAGATAATGTTGTCTCTTGGCCCAATGAAAACCACTCTTCTTTTGTTCTATTTAGAAGACCTAAAAGATTTGCGCTGTTATGAAGCGTCTTAGAACATTTAATTTTTTGTAAATTTGCTATAGCTAGAGGTGTATTCAAATCGTCTAATAAAGGATTTAATACATCATTAGATATAATGTCCTTATCTTCATCATATTCTAGATTCTTGTATAGTTTATTTAGAATATTCTTTGATTGCTCTAGAAGACCCTCACCAAAATTAATTGGCTTCCTGTAATGAGTACTCAAAAGGGCAAGTCTTATAACTTCGCCATCATAATTACTTAACAAATCTTTTATTGAGATAATGTTGCCAACTGATTTAGACATCTTTTCACCTTCCATTTTTAAATAACCATTATGAACCCAATAATTAACGTAATTTTTATTTTTATTTGCGCAACAGCTCTGTGCTATTTCATTTTCATGATGAGGGAAAATAAGATCTTGACCGCCTCCATGAATATCAATTTCTTCTCCTAAATATTTTTCTACCATAGACGAACATTCTATATGCCAGCCAGGTCTTCCATATCCCCAGGGGCTATCCCATCCTGGTTCATCGTCGCTTGAAGGCTTCCATAGAACAAAATCACCAGGATGTTTCTTATAATCTGCAACTTCAACACGTGCTCCAGACAACATCTCATCCTTATTCCTATTTGATAACTGACCATAATTTTTATAAGAATTAACATCAAATAAAACATGTTTTTCATTAATGTAAGCATTCTTATTGTTTAATATTTTTTCAATCATCGTAATTATATGATCGATATTTTCAGTAACTTTTGGCTCATGGTCAGGCCTCAAAACAAAAAGGCTATCCATATCTTCGTGATATATGTCAGTATACTTTTTCGTGATGTGTGAAATTGGTTTATTAAGTTTTTTTGCCGCTTCATTTATTTTGTCATCAACATCAGTAATGTTTCTTACATAGGTAACTTTTGGGAAAATATTTTTAAGGACGCGATAAAGGATATCAAAAACAATTGCAGGTCTAGCGTTTCCTATGTGCGCATAACTATAAACGGTCGGCCCACAAACATACATTTTGATTGATTTTTTATCTATTGGTTTGAATAGCTCTTTTTGCTTGGATAGGGTATTATATATTTTTAGATTCATAGTAATTTAATAATTATACACCTATAAATATAAGAAAAAATAATGAAGTCTATCTTAATTTTAAATGCCACAATCATCAATGAAAATTCTCAAAAGATTTCTGATATTTTTGTAAAAGATGGCAGAATTAATCAAATATCAAACGATTTGTCTCACATTAATGCTGACATCAATATTGATGCCACTGGCAAATATATTGTTCCTGGCATGATAGATGACCAAGTACACTTTAGAGAGCCTGGACTCACAGATAAAGCTGATATTAGATCTGAGTCATTAGCAGCTGTAATTGGTGGAACAACTAGCTTTATGGATATGCCAAATAATAAACCGCCAATCATTACAAACGAGGGTTTGGACAAAAAATTTGAGGTGGCTAAAAACAGATCATTTGCAAATTACTCATTTTATTTAGGTGCCACAAATGAAAATATTGAGGAAATTAAAAATACTATAAAAAGAGCATGTGGTATAAAGGTATTCATGGGAGCTTCAACTGGAAATATGTTGGTTGATGATCCAAAAGCTCTTGAGCAGATATTTATTCATGCGCCGAAACTTATTGCAACACATTGTGAGAGCTCACCAATAATTGATAAAAATTTTCAGATTGCGAAAGAAAAGTATGGTGATAATATTCCGCTTGAGATGCATACACAAATTAGAAGCAGAGAATGCTGCATTGAATCGTCGTCATTAGCTATAAATCTTGCAAAAAACTTTGGTTCTCGTCTACATGTATTACATTTAACAACAAGAGATGAATTAGATTTTTTCTCAAACAATTATGTAGAAAATAAATCTATTACCGCAGAAGTATGTATTCATCACATGCTTTATTCTGAAAAAGATTATGCAAGGAAAAAAGGTTTTATAAAATGTAATCCGTCAATTAAGGAAGAAGCCGATAGGTTAGCTCTTATTGATGCGGTAAATAATAATGTTATTGATGTAATTGCTACTGATCACGCACCACATTTAATATCTGAAAAAACCGCAGATAAATACGAAGACATTCCTGCAGGTTTGCCTGTAATACAACATTCATTTAGAGCTCTATTGGAGTTTTACCACAATGGAATTTTTTCGCTAGAAAAGATAATTGAGAAAGTGTGTCACAATCCGGCAATATGTTATGACGTAAAAGATAGAGGTTTTGTTCGTGAAGGATATTGGGCGGATTTAGTTTTAATAGAATTTATGGGACAAGGAGAGATAGATGAGACCAGGGTGATGCATAAATGTGGATGGTCCGCTTTTTCTGATGTTCCATTTAAAACAAAGGTCTTGAAAACAATCGTGTCTGGGAATATT
>CEPT01010894.1_pt1 | contig 13412 bp, 1 predicted proteins | sample 356221 | NCBI WGS metagenome assembly CEPT01 (sample SAMEA2620081, study PRJEB7988) | marine metagenome | isolation source: saline water (ENVO:00002010), including | reverse complement strand
AAGACAACGAAGAATAAGATGATGATATGTAGTGACCGATGAAGCATACGCGCACTGGCGCGACCGGTAAAGCTTCCTTTTTTACTCCAAAGGATACAAGCATTTTTTGTAATTTAAGGTTTTATTATTTATTGAACGGACCCAAAAAGGAAATAAATAACCAACACACACCAACAGAAAGGAAGCACGCGCGCACCGCCACAACTCCCATCGCACGAAAACACGCCAGAGCGCGAGCGCGGAAAACCTCTCTTTCTCTTTCTCTTTCTTTCTTTCTTTTTTCCTCTCTTCGTGTGCGTGCACGCGTGGCACGAGAAAGCTCGACAAATCTCGAGGCACACACACACACGAGAGACAGAGAGAGAGAGAGAGAGAGAGAGAGACGGGGAAACATGGTGAAAGTGGCGAAGACGGCGCGGACGTTTGACGCGGTGCGTGAATTTGTCGTGGGTTTTCTTTCGTTTTATTCTCTCTCTCTCTCTCTCTCTCTCTCTAGACATGTCGCGTCTCGACGGTCTCGGTCTCGCGTGTCGGTCTGCGGAGCGCTCACCGTCTCTCTCTCTCTCTCTCTCTTTCTCGTTTCGTTTCGAATGCGAAAACTGTATAGTCTCCGCGAATGTCGGCGTTGATTGAAAAAATATTATCGTATTCGACGAACACCTCTAAGGCGGGAAAGAGCAATGCCGGTAGCTCGACGCGCGACGAAGATGTGGATATTTCGGACGCAATCGCGGAAGATCTGTGCCCGCAATTCGTTTGGCACTTAGGGAAAGGCGAATTTTTACACTGGGTGGACGTGTTTAATATGTTCGACTCGTATTTGTCCATTATCACGAGGAACGGTACCACAAAAGATTCTTCCTCCTGCCTCTCGATTTCGACGGAAAAGGAAACGTATTTTTCGGCGACGAGGATAGCGCACGAATCTGCGCCGAATTTTATCTCGAAGAAAGACATGTGCGCTTTTTTGATCTCGTGTGGAGAAGTAGTGAGAGGCGACGATAACGAAAGCAAAGACGACGACGATAAAAATAGAAGAGAAAAAAGAAGAGATTACATGAAAAGGAAGAAAACTCTGCTGTGGATTTTACGGTGCACTCGCGCGATCTTAGACGAATGCTGGAATAAGCACATGTATAACTCTTTGGAACAATTGACGAAACTTTTACATCATGAAGACTTTGAAGTTGCATATGAAGCGCTATTGACGATTCACTCGGTGGCAAAAAAAACGCCCGGCACGAGTGTGAACAGGTTTGTGCCGTGCGATGGGCTGACGATGCGGTTATTGATGCTGGTAAGAATGAACAATTGCGATGAGAATGAGAACAAGAAGAACGAAGGAGCAGCAGTGAAAAAATTATTTCAAGACTTGGAACTTACTTTCCTATTTGACAAAAACAAAGAAGAAGAAGACGGCGGCGAGGGAGATAGCACTCAATCTTCATTCAATATATTGGATGAATGTAATGTGTCGCGCATGCGTGAAATAGTCGAGCGCATCGAGATGTGCAGTGAAGTAGATAGTAATGAACCCGCAAGTGCCGTTGAAGCGGTCATAGATAGCCGGCTCAGAGTCCAAGAAGAAGGGTTCAATAGACGCACTAAACATCAAGAAGAATTGTTCAAGAAGCTCTGGACTCTTCGATGGTCGTCATTTGCGGCAAGAGATTCGCAATCAAACGCAAATTTCGTGAAAGATGCGCGTGAGAACGTCTCAAACCTCGCGCTGGCAACTTTGCTCCAATTTGGTGATTCGACAGAAGATGTTTCGTATGATCGTAACTACACTCTCACAAAAACGCCAATTCCATCACACGAAATGAGGCGACTAATTTTTCAGACGTCAACGATGCAAGAAAAGGCTTCGGAACTCGTTCAACAACTCGACGATCGAATAACTAACATTCAAAAAGTTAAGGATAATAGCAATAGTGAGCCATCAACATTGTCAGAGAGAGAAGGAGAAAGAGACCTCGTGAGTGATTTTAGCACCGACGTGTCAGTAGCTGCTTGGGCACTTTCAGCTCTCGTAAACGAACGAGATACATCTTCAGCAGTCTCGAAAGTTTTGCGCACGCATAAATCTGCAACGACCATGGAGAGTTTGTTCACTATTTCGGTGGAAAAACTGATGAACGCGCCGAACCTTTCGAAGAGATATTTCGATACAGCTACAGATGCTACAGAAGAGAGAGAAAGCGGAAGAGGAAAGAAAACGAAGAAGAAGAACACACCAATGGAAAGTTATCGGTATTTTGACATTTCAAATAGGAAAAGCATAGAAGCATCTGTCCTTGCTGAATCAGCTTTCGCACTTCTCGCGAATCTTAGCACGATTCCGATAGGATGCAACGTATTATGCGATGCGAATGCACTCGAACCACTGTTAAAGTTATTCAAGCACGAACGCAGTGACCATATACCTTTCTTAGCTATATTTGCGCATTCGCTTGAAATGATGCTAGATTATAACGTGGATTCGAATAGAATCTTTTGCGAGAGTGGTGGTGTTGAGTTGCTGTGCTCGAGACTACGCCAAGAAATTGAAACGTCCCTGAGGGAATACGAAAAGATGTGTGAATCGCTCAAAAACGCGCACGCTTCGATTATGAATGTAGAGAATGAGAACGATGGGAAGTTGTTGACAGATACTTCATCTAAAGTACGAGGTTCTGGCTCAAAACGCAAGAAGTCAGAGCAAACGTCCATAAATGATAACGAAGAAGGCACTCCACCACAAAGACAAAAACGCAGCGATGGCACCAGCTCTGAAATTGTTGAGAAAGCCACAAAAGGAGATGTAGAAACGAATGATGTCGTTCTACCTAGCTACGTTGCATACAGCCGCCGTGTGTTAATAAAAGCTTTGACAAGATCTTTGGCGTTTGCAATATTCGGTCCATCGGTTCCTCATGATGCTTATGCAGTGGGTCTTGATGGTCCCAACGGGCTTAATGAAGCTATGCGTCTGGTTTTCGATAATGCTCAGAAATTTGGTGGAAGTGGTGTTACAACATTCGCTTCTTTAGTGACTGATTACCTCAACCACGACCCCACGTGTTATGTTAAGCTCGAAAGCGCGGGGGTTTTCGATGCTTTATTCTGCGCGTTAGAGAATGAATCCATCGCGAATAACTCAAAAGTTTTATGCGTTGCGCCTCAAGTCATATCAGCCACATGTCTGCACAAAGATGGAAAAAAGAAAGTAATTGACCGAGGCATATTGTCAAAGGTCATGTACCCAGCTTTTACGAAGCAAATTTATCAGAAAGCTTTAAGTGCTCCGGATGTAGCCTCTGCGATTGGAACGAACGTAGATGAATTGTTAAGACATGTGCCTGAGCTTCGTCAGCATGGTGTGGAAATGCTCTATAAAATTTTTGACCAGATCCGGAAAACGTGCGAAAAGCGCTGCGAATACTGCAAAAAGTCACCACTCGCATCGAAATCATATGTGAACGCGTGGCGAACGTGCCTTGTTATTCCAAAAGATGCTATCGAAGGTGAAACTGCGCCGAGCAGGGTTATTGATCTTTGCTCAGAATGTGAGATTCGAAAAAAGCCCAATGAAATGGCTGAACGCGAGTGGCACATACTGCCACCGTTGAAGCAATCAGAATTAGATTCAGATGATAAACTTAATACGAAAGTAGGAGAAAATCCTTCATTGGGAAGAGCTCGTAGCAAACGCGAGAAAGCAATTGCGACGCGTGGGAAATTTCATCACGACCTCATTCTGCACGCAACACGTCTCTTAGAAGGTATCGTGCAGACGAATGAGCTCGTCCATCGTTTTCTAGCGCACAGAACAGATTCGAACTCACGAGATTCTGAAGAAGAAGCGTGTTTCAATGCTGTCGAGCCGATACTTTTACGCGGGGAAAACCTGAGCGGAGTTGAAGTGCTGACCAGAATTTTTGTCGCGAATAATCTGCCGAATATGTTTCCAACATCGGCAGCGGGAAGTGACTTTTCGCGTTTGCTGCGTAAATTGGCATCTAAAGACCCACACGAATTCTCGTCTGCCTTTCATGCAGCTTTGTATACTGTTTTGATGGATTTCGAAGCGAGAAATGAAAATTTCAATCAGTCCGGACTGAATGACATAAAATATCACTCAAAAGAAGTGGACAGCGAGTGTACAATTGATCGAGTGCAAGAAATGAATTCAATCTGCAAACGTTTGGAAAATGCCACAAAATTTTTTGCCACTCTATTTCGGATGTCTCCAGTAGCTCTCAGTTCCTTTTATAAAAGGTTCCATCACAGGTTCCTCGATCTTTTTAGCGCTCACGGAGGTGCACTTTCCTCGATCGATTTTTTGAGGAACATAATTCTAAAGGGAGGGGATGTTGCGATGTCTCAGAACGCAAAATGGACGCTGGAATCATACAAGCGACTGAAAGAGACCATTGTTAGTACCTTTGTAACCATCTCAAGGCCACCTTCCGCGACTTGGCCGCAAATATATCTAAATGACAGAGATAAAATTAAAGAATATGAAAGGAAGCAGTGGGCCTCCGTGGCGGCGATTTTGTTGCAATTAGAAAATAAAATGTTTCAGAGTTACGAAAAAATCTCGAAAGTTAAAAGAGATGTTCGAGAGTATATCGATTGGCGACAAAAGATGGCGTTTGAGGGTAGTAAACCTGAACACGAAATTGAATACGTTCTGTGGACTCCCTTGTTCATACTAAATGAAATCGAGGAATATGTACACATGGTGGCCTCTGTTCTCGGATACTCAACAGACCGCCGAGATAAGAGTCATCGAGCATTTGCTCCGGCAATCATTCTCGCTCGGAAATACGGCATCATCGATCTTATTTCGCGCGCTATTCTACCTGAAATTATAGAACTCAAAGTTGAACTCGCGCATGTCTCTCGTCTCTTAGGAGAAATTGCGCGTTCCTTGCCTCTTGGCAGAAATTTAAACCAGGAGATTGTGAGAGCGAGTCTGAGTAGCGCAGATACCTGCATCTGTACTGCAATTTCTTTCTTCGAGAAGTTATCTAACCTAGAAGCATTTCCAACAATGCTCAGTAGAGGAAGGTGGACTTTGGCAAATATCCACTTTGCAGATTGGGATCTGCTGCTCAAATTACTTGGGGGGCTCGGCAATGAAAGAGATGGCGCCAAGAACAAACCAAAAAAAGCGGAAAAGGAAAAAGGTGACAAGAATGATTTTGAAAATGCAAACGACGACGATTATTGCGTGCAAGAGCTCGAGAACCACATGATGCAAAAAGGTTGGAATGTTCTTAGCCGCTCTTTCCGAACTGGATATACAGCGGAAGAAGTCTCTAAGCGATTGGGAAAATGTAAGATGCCACAAGATTTGGGCATTTCTTTACACGAAGAGTGCGCTCACGTCGCATTTACAATTGATCGGGCAATATCTCGCGAATATCTCTTAAGCGAAGGCGAGAAGAAATTCCTTGATGTCGATCTTCCGTTTTATTCGAAAGATGTGCTCGTTAGAGTGTTCAGAATACTCTCACGTTGCTTTCGAGGAACCCAGCAGGGAGGAGCGGGATTTTTTGCGCGGGGATTGTGTGGTGACGATAAAGATTTGGGTTTTGCTAAATTGTCGAAAGAAATGGAAGAAAGAGAAAAGTCATCCATCCGCACCAAAGCTAATAGTGATGTGAGTATTTCGCCGGAAACGTTACAGCTCATCGTAGAGATGGGTTTCTCGGAACGGGCTGCTCAAACTGCTGTGACGCAACTATGCCAAACTCGTCACGCCGAACAAATAAATGTGGAAACGATCGCTGAATATCTGCTTGCACACCCCGAAACTGAGGAAGAAGCAAATAAAGCGCAACAATGTAGCGATAAAGTAACTGATACATCCGGTGGTAAAAATACAAAAGCCACAAAATCAGAGAAAACGATAGCTTTGTCGAAGGTGAAGAAACACCCTTTGGGTGGCGATGATTCGCTCTCGATATCTTTAGAGGAGCGTCTGAGAGAGCGAGTTCCAGAACTCACCGAATCTCTTTGGAAAATTCTTTGCCTTGATGCATATAAGGCGACAACTAAAGTCGAATACTCGTATATATTAGAAAATAAAGCAAAGGATGAACAAAAATGGGACAACGACTCTGCGTTGCTCTTGGAATTTGTTGAAGTGGTATGCGACGCGTTTATCCTCGATGTCAACGACACGAAAGTGAACGACCTCCGTCGCAAGTCTGTTGCTGAAATTATCATGAAGTCACCAGTCGAAGGGTTTCCAGATGCAAACTTTACGAACGAGGTGCTCGTTCAGTATATGGAAAACTCTGGGCCATGTCAAAGATCAGATGTGAGGCATTTTCATTCGTTTGACGCTGTTGTTGGGATCCGACAACAGGCCATGTTACTGCTTTGCTTGCGGGATTCAAAGTTCCGTGAAGTTTTCCAGCACATGGACGGATTGAAAGTTGAAGACTATGTGCAAAGAATCGAGATATTTGCAAAATATTCGCAAATTTCGCTTTCAACTCGTGAAGATGAAACTAATGTCATTGCCGCATCACCTCTGTGTCGATTTCGGAAGATTGTTCAAACGACCATATTAGTTCTACACATGTACGCTCAGTGGCTACCAGTGGAGAGTGGTTTATCATCTTTTCCACTTAATGACTCATTTCTTGATACTAGCCCATCTGGTAGCAACGTTAGCGCATTTGCCAAAGAGATTGATATCATCGCGGGTAGGCCGTTTGGTTCTGTCGACAAAGACAACCAAAAGCGCATTATCGAATCGCTGGATGCAATACTTCGGTTTTACGCGTGGGCACAATTGCCGGCCGTATACGAGAAACAAATGTATTCACCGCCAGATATTAATTCTTGTCTTTTTAAAGATTTCATCGATAGCAATGCTGCGATTGAAGCGACAAGGTGTCCTCTTACAAGGAAAAAGTTGCACGAAATTCGTCAACCCGTGCGCTTAAAAGATAAGACGTACGAAAAGAGCGCGTTACTTCATAAATATAATCTGTGGTGTGCGATGTCGGGGAGTTCGAAGCTCGCTAGCTACGATCACGTGCGTCTTCTCGGTAAGGATATCTCAAAGGATGAGAAGAGTCCTTTTAAGACGCCAGATGGAGAAACGCACGACGAGATTGAAGTAGAAAAAGCACTTATGGGTTACGATATCAAAGCTGCAAACTTCAAGGCAAAATTTTACGGGAAGGAGCTTAAAGGCAATAATCCGGGATCGCACGCTCCTCAGATTCAAGCCGCGTTGACACTTTTGGAACATTTTACGAAATCCTATGAAAATGTGACAACTTGGCTTAATAACAACAAGCGCAAAGAAGCGTCAAATTTGCTTCTACCAAAGTTATGGGGGTGTGAGGTGTTGATGGCACTAAGAAGTCTTCCTCAACACTCGTTTATTGCGTTCACGAACTTGCTTGCGTCGATCTTTCGCCATGTCGCTGAGGACCCAAACACGCTGCGTCACGCCATGGAGTGCGAAATCAAAAAATCGCTCGAGGCTGCATTCCATTCAAGCGATGGCGGTATGGTATCGGCATCTGTGTTTTTGACCGTAATGTCCCCGGTAATGGCTCGTGATGTGCACACTTTCTTCACTGCTTTAGAAAAATGTGCATTTTGTGTACCAGTGCCGAACCCGAAAGAGAACAAAAAAGGTGATTTGCTCATTCTTCCGCGTTATGAAATGAAGAAAATTCTGAAAGAGGAGGAGATGGGCATTCCAAAAAACAAGAAGGCAGAAAAAGACGACAAAGTAGAAGCAGATAGAATTACACCGCCGTCAAAATCGTTTGTTCAGCTCATCCGTATACTTCTCAAGGTCGTCAAAGGACATAGTGTGGCTGATTTAAAGCTAGCTTTTGCAGATGGCCCAGTCCCTGCACCGGAAACTCTCTCCTTGCAAGATTCCTCAAACCCGATCCCATTGTTCCACACCCACGATCGTTACGAGGAACCATATGGTCGATCGACGGATATCCATGCCATTGCAAAGGTTAAATTTGCTTTGCGGCTTTTGTCCGAGTTCATAGAAGTGCACACTGCTGCTGGAGCAGTACTCGTAGAGCTCGATAAAAGTGATGCATCCGTGGGTGGCGTTTTGAAGCACACGTTTTGCAGATTGATGTCAAAGGAGACTACTTCTTGGAATGAGAAATTAACTGCACTGGAGATACACGAGGCGCCAACATGTCCAGAGCAGGTTCCTTCTGGTACACGTGGTTATAAAAACAATAGTTTCCCATCTTGGCAAGGAGTGGAACGTGCAGCGCATTTTTTAGCGACATGCACGATTCGCGTTCCGGGCTGTCGAGATTTCTTCTTCTCCATGGTTGCTCAATTGCTTCAGAATGATTTTACTGTGATTGCCAGTTCGTATAAGTCAAAGTACAATAATGCGCGATATCAAGGGCATCTTCGCGCTGCTTTGGATATTCTTCTTACGATTGTATCGCACTGCATGCCTTCGCGATCAGAATCTATCAGGGATATATCGAATAAGGTCTCTTCTGCCAATGTTCAAAATGGCGAAACGCTTGCTGCACTGCACCGGCATAAAATTCTCCGGTTGCTTTTAAAATCTGTAGAGAACTACTGTATTGATGAATTGCAAAGCAGTAATCGCCCTGAGCATAGTATTTTAGACGCAACACTTAAGGTCATAGATAAGTTAACGAATGTATACGAAAAAATGTCGAAGGAGATCTCCTCTTCCGAAGATCAAGATAAAGACCGGGATGGTCAACATCGCCTAGACCATAGTCTTGCCGCTGTGATAGATGCAGTATTGCGAGAAGATGATGAAGCTATGATGGAAAACATACGCGCAATGGAAGACGAAGAGGTAGAAGAAGCACTTTATGTGGAGGAGGAGGAGGAGGAGGAAGATGCTATGCTCGCAGATGAAGAAGCTATGATGGAAGACATACGCGCAATGGAAGACGAAGAGGTAGAGGAAGCAGTTTATGAGGACATGACGACGAGTGATGATGACAACAACGCTGAAGACGAAGAGACAGGTTTCGAAGTTGGATCTGAATCGGACGATGACTTAATCATCGATGGACATGACTCTGACGACGATGATGGCGATGAAGATGACGACAGCGAAAATCATTTTGACGATTTCAGCGATGATGAACTGGATCCCGAGGACGAGAGAGAGATGGAAAGGCTTGTAGAGCGTGGTATGATTGATGAATTTGCCCGAGATGATAGACAAGGTATTGGTAATCGAATTAGACAAAGGAGTAATCAAATTGTACCAGTCGACAGTGATGGTGGTTATAGTGATGAAGAAGGAGAGGAAGATGACGATATGACGGAAGAGGATGAAGAAGGAGACTTTGAAAATCCGAACAGTTTTGTCGATGAAGAGAATGTCAACCACTGCCTGAATGGCGAAGAAATGATGAGCCGCGATGAAAATGCGAACATTTCGCGTCGAGGTGGTTCTATGCGAGATATTAACCGCGATAGGGGTGTTTCTTTTCACGATGATGCGTGGGCTGCACGCTTCCGCAGGACTCCTGAGCAATTTTTGGGTGATAGCCAAGGTCCTTTCATGACAGCAGATGGACGGGCATTTCAACACGGGGCCGATGTAAGCGGAAGGAGAGATATAGAAGATGTAATAGATGAGGAGGAGGAGGAGGAGGAGGAGGAGGAGCTACTAGACAATAGGGAGGAAGATGAAGAAATATTCATTGGGAACGATGAAAGCGAACTGTCTGATGAATATGATGATGCAGCATTCACATTGTCGGACATTTTCGACAGAAGATTTTCAAACATGGATAACTTGACTCGCAACATGCCAAGAAGAGAACGAGAAGGTGATGGTAGTAATAGACAATCGCAATTACCGAGATCTCTGGAATCCCCCATTGAGCCGATGAATGTATTCGAACTATCGGTTGAAGATCTTCGTCGCCTTGCAAGTGGGGAGTATACTCGGCGAGAGCAAGATTCTGTTTCGCTCACTGCTCGTCAAGACACCGGGTCAGCGTACCTTTTGAACACGCGGGATGGACAAAGTATTCGAGATAGACACGGTCCTAGCAATTACCGGTACACATGCGAATCCGAAGGTGGAATTGGGGTTATGAGGCGACACCTACCATCGCGGAGAACATTCCCTGACGCACATCCTCTCTTAATAAGAGATGATTTTCCCACTGTTACCACGTATGCTATTGAGATGAGATGCGCAGCGGATGGTGCCACGACCAGTGTTCCACCCAATGTCCAGCCAGCAACAGTGAGTACTGAAAATGCCACATATGAGGATACTTACACTTCCCGGTGTGCTCAAATGATTCGTCAACAAAATCCAACTTTGGGTCCAGATGGTCGACGGTATTATCAGCAAATGCATTTACGTGTCAATACTGGACACGTGACTGCGTTCGCGCATCGATTAGCAGGTCTGCCAACACCTATAGCGGATGCACCTCCGGAGGTTGTGCATAGAATGCGAGATGAATTGCGAAGAATGTCGTCTGATTTAGCGAGGCTTGCTCAATCATCAGGAAATCCCATGCTTCATAATCTTGATTCACTCTCGTTTGATCCTTACGACTATGTTGACATTAATGGCTATTCGGCGACATCGGCGACGTCTCTGATGAGGAATCAAATACTGTCTCCCGCGGCTGGTGGCGCGACTACAGGTGAAAGGCACCAAATGGACATGAGTAGAATCAATGTCGATTTTGACGGTACTGGAAACGATCTTTTATCAATGAGTGGTGTGTTGATATATTGTGGAAGTATTGTTCTGAACGGCGAAGTCGATCAAGACGCTCTCGGAGAAATGGCGATATCTCCCGAACCTGCGTGGGACTTGAGCGGTTTACGTGCAAGACGACACGCATGGACTGATTCAGCGAGGTCGATTCTAGGAAATGGGTCAACTGCGCTAGCACCAAATGCCCCGTTGACTAATAACGAGAGAAACATAGTTTCAGCATCGATTTCAGCGGTTTTAAGAGGGCTTACGAATGAAGGTTTTCGCACGAGTGAACAACAAAGGAGGAGAAGTGTAGACCAAGACAAAAATATTGAAAAGAAGGAAATCATTGAGAAAACGAGCAGCGAGACGCCGAGGAAGAAGAGTACCAAACCTTTAACTGTCAGCAGTAATGTGAAGGAGAATGAAAAACTTGAAAAAGACCATGATGGTGATGATGATGATGATGATGAGTGTGATATGGTAGATCTCACCCTTTTCAAAGATGACGCATCTTGGATACCGGAAGCGATGGAAAAGCTCTCCCGCGAATCACCGGATCAAACATCCCTGAACGCTTTACCAGAGACTATAAGGACAGATCTCTTGCGTTATAACGTAATTGTCAAACGTTTGAATGATTCGCCTCCAAAAGAATTGCATCAAACGCGGAATTTTGATGAAGTGGACGCGACGTTTTTAGCAGCCTTGCCACCTGACATTCAAAAAGATGCACTCTCCCAGGCAAAATCCATACTTGAATCTGCGAGATCGTCGATGTGGTTGAATCGAACGAAGCGTATTGCAAGGAAAAAAGTGGCATTACAACGCGCAGAAGATCAAAAGAAAGAAGAGCTTATAAAAGAAAAAAATGAGAAAAAATGGGCTCAATCAAAAGAAGCCTTGGACACGGCGAAGAAGAACTTGAAAATCATACCCTATCGGATTGACATGCCCAATTTGAGCAAAGAAGATGGGCAATCCCTGTTAATCTGTGAAAACCTGTGCAGAAGGTTTCACAAAGAGTCATATCAACGCGCGTTGTTGAGTCTGTCGACATTTGCTTTGTGCAGGGATACTTTTATCACCGAACTATGGTCAATGATTGATCCTGTTTTATGCCGATCAGATGCATCCTCATCGGAACATCAACAAATAGATTTGACAAAGGATCGATATGGATTTATTCACAGCGAAGCTCGCGCACGACGGGCTCTTGCTACGATGTATTGGCTCACGCAACACCAAAGAAAGTTTGGTAGTCGATTGCCTTCGATTTCTGCAACGATGATGGATGGTTCACCCACGGGTATTACTGTGTTTGAACGTCTTTTGGAATCTCTCAGTAGTCCTGTGTCTCTCAAACACCCGGGATCTATGCTCGCAAATCAGCTCTTGATTTTGAACGAATCTTTTCGCGCGACAAAGATATCGAAGATCAAAGATCGAGCTACTGAAAAGCAGCCCGATGAAAACGTAAACCAAGCCAGGTTGACGTTTGACAAATTGAAAGCACATCAACTCGAACCGCTGACGAAACTTTTGGATGCGCTCTCCGTCATTGACCAAGGTCGTTTTGGTAATGCCATTCTCTCTCATGTCTCATCGCTAATGCGACACTTTGCAACGGCTTCCCAAAAGCAAGCAAGCGTATTGACTGTTGCTCTACTCAAACAAGCAAAGATATCGAGAGACTTCGCGAAAACACAATTAAACTTGTGCTCGAGTGGTAACACGGATACGCATATGTTACACGCCGGGTGTGAATCAGTCCTTAGAGTAGTGCGAGAGCTCGCGCAATTGACGAAGCAGCGCTCGCAAGGCACGGAGTCGGATAAGAGTAATTCTGAGCGAAGAGTAGTGCCGGATACTTTTGCTGGAGTCTCCCCCATTTCCAAAAAGCCCCCTTCGTCGACAATAGATAGCAAATCAAAGGATCAAGAAGTGCCAGGTGAAAATGCACTTTTAGAGCTTTCTGAGGCTATGAAACCGGCATGGCAAGCGCTTTCTGCTGCAGCACAAAATGTTGATGTACTGGTTACGCCACATAAACCCGGTGCCGCTCCTCCTCCTGCTCCACTTGCTATAACGGCGATGCTTCCGGCCGTGGAGGCATATTTTGCCCTCGCGGATGCATTAGCACCAGATCAGCTCGAAGAAGTCTCTAAAAAGATGGCAGAGAAGCAACAAGAAAGAAAAGAACCTGCATCTACGGGAAATGGCCAAGAACTTATTATACCTGGCACTGTAGCCCCCAATACAAGTGCAAATAATACGCCGATTAAAATGTCCCAACCCTCGCGAGCGTCAACTCCTGGTTTACTTCGCGCGTCCAGCGTCAAGTTCACTTCTAAGCTTGGATTAGATGCTTTACTCGAAAACACTACCGTAGCAGACGAGCTGAAATCGAGACTATCCACGGAAGCCTGGAAGTTTGCAGAGAGGCATCGTAGCGTCATAAACGCGTTACTTCGACGGAATCCGCAATTGTTGACGACGTCTTTAAAGACTTTACTCCGAACGCCCGCGTTGGTGGATTTTGACGTCAAACGAGCGCACATTCAACTAAAACTCAAGAAGGAGAAGGAAAAATACGTTTCCCGGGGCACATCAAAACTCAAAATTCGCAGATCACACCTTCTAGAAGATTCATACAATCAACTGCGAGCGCGAACAGACGAAGAGG
>CEPT01059712.1_pt1 | contig 13450 bp, 7 predicted proteins | sample 356221 | NCBI WGS metagenome assembly CEPT01 (sample SAMEA2620081, study PRJEB7988) | marine metagenome | isolation source: saline water (ENVO:00002010), including | reverse complement strand
CTCTCTTGATTCGTAAGCTATCTTCTTCGTTAAGTCTTATGATTGGTCTGGTACTAATCTTGTCTTGGTTTTACTGGGCAGATTCTCCATATTTTTTACTATTTTTAGGTCTCGCTCTTTTGTTAATAGGGATAGTAGGAGTTGTAACTACTATAGCTAAGGCTGAGGAAGAATTCGAATGAAAGTTCCATTAACCTTATATTTAACCAGTTATCGACTTGCATTTTAGATGAGTTTCCTTTACAGAACCTTTCTAAGGCCGGCAGTTTTTTTGCAGGATTCTGAGAGAGCTCATTCTCGCGTTTTATCAGTACTATCAAGTATGTCTCGTACAAGATTTTCTCTTTCGATGTTAGGTGCGCTTTATCGCTCTCCAGATCTTCCAATTACTGTAATGAATATAGATTTTCCAAATCCTTTAGGATTAGCAGCAGGCATGGATAAAAATGGGGAAGCAGTTCCTTCGTGGCAATCAATTGGTTATGGATTTTGCGAAATAGGAGGTGTAACTCTACACGAACAGCCAGGTAATCCCAAGCCTCGAATGTTTCGGGCAAGTAAAGATAAGGCCTTAATCAATCGAATGGGATTCAATAATATTGGCGCACGTGCATTAAAAGAACAATTACAATTCTGGAAAGATAAGGGGCTCTGGCCAGATTCTCCAGTTGGAATTAATTTGGGTAAATCCAAGAAAACTCCACTAAAAGAAGCACCATCAGATTATGCAGGTTCAATTAAGATTTTATGGAAGCATGCTGATTTTTTTGTGATTAACGTTAGTTCTCCTAATACACCAGGCCTCAGAGATCTTCAGGAGTCTAAAAATTTAGAATTAGTAATCAAAGAATGTTGTAAAACCAACAAAGAATGTTCTAAAGTTGAAAGTGAGGACGAGAAACCGCTTTTAGTTAAGATAGCTCCAGAGTTAAACGAAGGTTTTTTAGAAGATATTATAAAATTAGTGAAAAAATATAAAATTTCAGGAATAGTAGCAACAAATACAACATTAGATAGACCTGAAACAAATAATCCCTCTTCTGAGAAAATATATAAAGAAGTAGGAGGTCTCAGCGGTGCACCTCTTAAAGATAAGAGTACAGAAATGATACGTAAAATTTACAGGTTAACTAAGGGCAAGATTCCAATAATAGGTGTAGGAGGAATATTTACAGCTGAAGATGCTTGGAATAAAATCGCAGCGGGTGCTTCAGTGGTGCAACTGTACACAGGTCTAGTTTTTGAGGGTCCAAGTATAGCAAAAAGTATAGTTAAGGGTTTGAAAAACCGATTAGAAAGCGAAGGGTTTGAATCCATAAGTGACGTAGTCGGGATTGAAGCTTAGCTTATTCTCGAATGATAAACTGACTTTGACACATAGGACATCCAACCTGTATAGGCCTTTGTTCTGTAGTAATTGTTATTTGCCCTGAGCAGCTTGGACAAGTCAAAGTAGTTGGTCCCACATCTTCGAAATCAAAGAAATCTTCTTCCTCTTCATTTCTGAAATACTTCAAGCCTACGAAAGCACCTAACACTAAAATTCCAGCGAGACTTCCTCCAATGAGAAGAGTACTACTTTCATTGTCTTCACTTGTTCCAGTGCTAACTTCAGCGTTTACGAATATGAATAGTGTTCCGCTGAGAGTTGTTTCTCCATCATTGTCAGTTACTCTAAGTGTTACTTCATAATTACCTTCATTTTTGAATAAATAATCTAGATTTTCCTGATTGTATTCTTCGGAATTTAGCCCGCCATTAATTATCCATTTGTAGCTAACTATAGCCCCATCTGTATCATATGAGTTTGTTGCACTGAATGATATTGTGTCGCCTTCTTCAATAGTAAAAGCAGTTTCTCCGTTAGTTATTCCATTAATCTGAGAAGTAATTATTGCAATTGGTTTGATATTTTCGTCCTCAGGTTCTTGAACATAAGCATATTTGCTAATGGATTCCTCATTGCTTTCTATTTCTGATGTTATTTGTATACTTCCAGACTCATAAGGAGTCCATGCAAATGAAATACTATTTTCTTGTTTCGAAATCACTTCAACGCTTTCTTGGTAAAGTAAATTCTCAGCAGCGTATGTTGAAATTAATGCATTACCATCTTTTCCGCCATTATTTGCTACAGTTACTGTAATTATAGTTTCTTCACCTACAAATAAAGGATCGTTCCACGATATACTTTTTAGTTCAAAATCTTCCCTTGGTTCTTGAATTACTATGTCTTTTGTTATTTCGTTGTTTTCTTCAGTAGTTTCTACAGGGTCTGAGTTGTCTAATACAATTTTTACAGTGCTTGTTCCTTCTTCAGCAGTCCATAGATATGTGATAGTTTTGGAAGACTCAGAAGAGATTTGTTCTCTTCCATTGTCTACAGTACTTCCATCTATCATTACTTCATAATCAACAGTTCCATCTGTTTTACCTAGGTTTAGAATATCAAAATTTATGTTAATTTCATTTCCATCTTCCAAATCTCCAACAAACTCTATATTTGCGGGGGAAAAATCAGGTTCGTCTGGCGCAGGCCCTACATCTACATTGAAACTTCTTTCATCATTATTGCTATTTTGATCTTCAGGCTGTATTGCAACTAGCCTAGCACTTAGAGTATTTGCTCCTTCCTCTGCAATCCATTGCGTTTCAAGAGTAGTTTCTTCTTCTACCTCAATAATTCCACCCTGTATTGTTGAGAATTTACCAGTTGAATTGTGATACCACCTCAGTTCAAAATTTTCAGAGCTTTCAGTTCCCTGATTTTTTATTTTCGCGTAAACATTAATGTATTCATTATCGACAGGATCTTGAGCATCAGTCCACACGTCAGTTATTGTAAGGTCAACACCCTCAGCAGGTGCTGCACCGACGTTTATGGTTTTTTCAAGTCTGTTTGAGCTAGTATCGCTTTCAGAAGGCGAGACGTCATAGACCTCGGCTTCAATGGTATACTCCCCTTCCTGAGGATTCCATTCGTAAGTCCATGTTACACTTGAATCTTTGGAAATAGAGCTTATAGAATCTTCATCTAAAGTTTCGCTTCCGTCCAATAATAATTTTATCGAGGCACTATCTATGTCTACGTTACCTTGATTTTCTATTTCAACAGTTATAGTTACGGTATCACCTTCTAACGGAGTTTCAGGAGTAGACGTTATTTCGCTTATAACTGCATTGGGTTGATTTATATCAACTATTTCATATCCGTCAATATATCCATAACCGTAGTAATAATTATATTTGTCATTTTCGCTAGTCTCTGATGGACTACCATCATAGTTTTCAGTGTCCCAAGCTTCAGAAAATTCTTGTAGCCTGTCTCTTACACCATTAGTGGTAGAGGTAGGTTTTAGACTTCCATCTGCTTCCAGAAGTAGAGCAGCTAACCCTGCTACTATGGGTGTTGCCATACTAGTTCCACTCTTTGTTGACCATCCTTGTGCATTACTATCTCCAAAAAGATTAGAGTGTCCGGCAGCGGCTCGAATGTCGCTTCCAGGAGCTACAACAGATGGTTTTAGTTCGTCCCAGCGATCGTCGTCACCATCACTCTGCCGAGGACCGTAGTTACTATAACTAGCTAAATCATCATCATTCCTGTTGACGTTGTTCATGTTGTCCATGGCTCCAACAGCAATACTCCAATCTGCGGCAGCAGGCGATGGCACCTCTTCATCACCGTCATTACCCATGGCGATTATTACAGCAATACCTGCAGCATTTGCTTGATTCACCAATTGAGACTGTGAATCAGTTCCATCGCTGTCGCTTGTGGTGCCCAGAGACATGGACATAATGTGAATTCCGTTATTTTTATCTCCATCGTTTTCCCAATCTGTATTAACATTTTCAATGCACGCTTCGATTGCTTCATTTATATCTGCAGCTGAACCCGAACCCCAGTCAGCCATCACTTTCATATCAATAAGTCGTGCAGCAGGTGCAACGCCAAGATAGTCTAATTCTCCATCTCCGTCTTCATCATCATCTCCCCCCATTCCGAGAACGGTTGACGCCACATGCGTTCCATGGCCATCAAAATCATCTGGATCTTCGTTGCTATCTTCATCAGTTGTAAATTGATAATTTCCGTTTTCATCTGTAGGGCATCCGCCATCACAGTTCATGCCGGCAATAAATCGTCTAACATTTTGATCGCCATAAACTCCAAAAGTTTCATGTTCATTATCTACTCCAGTGTCTAAAACTGCAACATTAATCCCTTCACCGTACAATCCTTTGTCCCAGACTACAGGAGAATATTCATCAGAGTTTCGAACCTTTACTGCTTTAACTGCAGTATCGAGCATAGGATAAACTGGAGCTTGCCATTCGATTAATTTTAAATTTGAAACAAAAGTTAATTCACCTATTTTGCTTGCTGGAACATAATCAATTCTAATTGCATCAATATACTTGTAGATGTGTGTTACTTCCAAACCTAGATTCTCTATTTCCTTAACATGCTCTTCACTCGGTTTAGAATTTAGCATCAGAATTACAGCAACATCTTCACCATCTTGTAGCAAATGATTCATCCGATCATCAATTCCGTCAGCATTTCTATCAAAAAACGTAATATCGAAATCAGGTTTACTCTCAGCTACTGAGCCCATTGGCATGAAAAGATTTAAAATCAATAGCAGAACTATGCCTTTGGCTCTCATTACATGCCACTCCTATGCAGGTCTAAAAAATGTTGCATTGGTCAGGTTCTTCGAATTTTGTATAAAAAAGCTGAAATTACAATTATTCCCGAAATTAATGCTACAATTCTGTAAATATTAGAACTATCGTCAGGTTTCGATTGAGGGCTGCCCTCTATCTCTAGGACGATATTAGCTGAAATATTGGTATTTCCAATACTCTCAGCTGAGAAATATGCTTCATAAATTAATGAAGACTCAGTTTCAAGTCCTTGAGTGTTTATTTGCTTTGTCTCGTAAGGCTCGAGATCAAAGTAAGTCTCTGTAAGATACAAATTAAGTCCTTCCTCAAGTTCTTTAGACAATTTGAAAGTATCTTTACCATTTCCTGTATTTGTTACTAATATTTTAACGTTAGAATCGATTTGCTGGGCTGCAATACTGACTCCATAGTATTGAGGAATATTGACACTTATATTTCCATACCCTCCAACTAATCCCCTCCCATTTTTAACCTCAAACGGTATCTTTTTTACACCTTCAGTGGCACTAATTGGAGGTTTGATTTTAATTACAATCCTACTCTCTTTTTCAGTATGTAAAATATTCGTGCTGTTGATTTCCCAAAGATTAGGCAAAGTAAAACTTAAGTTTATCGTATCCCAAGACTGCTCCAAGGAATCTATTATAGTTATTTCAGATTCTAACCATGGGAAGTAGTATCCATTTTCATCTGTTTCTAATTCAATAGTATTGAGATTTTTTGCAACAGATTCATAATAGTGTGGCCCCTCTTCGTGTATAAAGAAAGAAAAAGAACTGGCATTATTTTCTGAATCTATTTCAAATTCATCTGAAGAGGATAAACTTAGATTAGCAATAATGATCCTAGATGATTTATCTTCAGATAGTAACTCCTCGTTACTTAGAGTCCAGTTGAGTTTCTCTCCAGGGTGAAGTCCAGAGTACGTTAAAATTTTCTCTTTTCCTTCATACTCTATTTTTAGAGTAACGTTGTTAGCATTTACTGTTCCTAGGTTACTAATTTGTCCCGTGAGAAAGAAGTTGTCATTGACATCGACTCCCTTAACGTTAGAGAAAGCACCTTCTGAGGTTTCACTCATTAGTAGTGGCATATCTAAATTTAAGTCAGGCAAATTTAAATCTACGAATAAATTTTCGTCGTAATAGTAATCTTGCAGATATCCATCTGAGCTGTAAAGTGTTAGCTCTATTGAATAGTTCCCTGATTTTTTTGGTTGAATTAGCAAATTATCAAATTTCTTTCCCTCAAGGTTTTCTGTTATTGTTTTTATTAATTCACCCTGAGCATCTACCATCCTCAAAATTAATAATGAGGCATTACCTGTAAAACTCCCATTAACTAGAACGCTATCGTTATGCCCAGTTCCAGTATTCACACTTGTGGAGTTTACTTGCACAAAAGTAGACTCAGATTGAATTGATTTTTCATAGTTTGTTATGAAATTAAACCACATATTATCTTTAATTTTAAGATCACTATATCCATACTTTACTCCGTCGGTTGGAAAGTAAATAGTCATTCCCTTTGCCCTTTCTACATTAAGTTTTTCAGGTTTAATCCAGTGATCTTCAAACATTACAGTTTGATTCAAAGCATTCCTTAATTTTTGAGCAGCTTCTTTCACTGAGATTACAGGTATGTGTTGCTCTATGTTAACTGTTAAATCGTAAAGGTCTCTATAATTTGGGTTTTGATCAAATCGTTGAGTACGATCTCTTGCATCTTTAATTTCTTCTTTAAAAATAGGCAAAACACTATTTAATTCTGAGCTAAAGTTGTCTAATTCTTGCCATAACTCATCTAATTCATTACTAGATACTACAGAAGCAGTAACAGAGTAACTAGTGTAAACAGAGCCATTTCGATAGGACTCTACGTAATCATTTACCACATGGTATGCTAGCTCATCATTATTCAAATTTTCATTTAGTTTGTATAGTAGATTATTGTAAGTCCATCCCTCAAGAGGTTCGTAAGCTTCAGAGCCATGTACCATTTCAGTATGTTCTTTCAATTCATACATTATCTCAAACATACCCATAAGGCAAGCATCAAATCCAATTAAAGTAAAAGGTGTTTCGTTTGTAATTTCACGATATTCGTTTATTGAATTATTTATTTCAGGGACTGTCAAATAGCTGTTCCCGTCTTCAGCTACTTTTTCCCAGCCGCTTCCGTGATTCCATATTATCAAAATTTTCTTTTTCGCAGGGAAATTTTCAGAGCTCCATATCAAAAAATCCCTCAGTGTATCCCCATTACCCATGTCTAATTCATTTTGCCATGTACTGTTAATTTCACTTAAATTGTATTCTACTAGGTTGTGTTTCATTACATGGTATGCATGTGAATCGTCATCATTTATTTTATCAGTTAACGCAACGATTTCCAATTCTGAGCTCGAACCAACCATTTTCATTTCATTCAAGTCATCAGTTAGTTCATCGTACAATGTATTGTCTCCAGCCATGTAAACGTAAAATCCCCATTCAGGTATTTCCTCTTCAGCTGAGACATCATAGTTTAATCCAAATGTTGTAGAGAGTAAGAAAAATGATAAGGCTATGCTGATTTTTCTACTCATAAACAGTCCTCATTATATGACTATAAAAGCGCTATAGTTATACTTCGTCAGTATATATCCATTCAATAATATCGTTATTTGAGATAATATTTCTGTTTGCTGCAACATTACTGTAAAATCCGTTTAATGTATATTGCCAGCTGTAACCTTCTTCCTTTTGACAGCTATCGCATCCCTCAATAATGATGTCCGTGACTGAAACTCCTTGGCCGTCGTTAGTTGTCATGACTTCATAATTTCCTTGATCAGTTCCAGCCATTAGCAATCCAAAAACAGTGGATTCAGATGTTGTTAATGACTCAAAAATTAATGTATCATTATCTCCAGCATTTTTGTAATAAATGCTTAGTTTTGCTGTAACAATTGTTGAAGTGTCAACTTCATCATCTCCAAGTCCTAGTTCATTCACAATTCCAGCTATGACAACGATATTGATCAGTGCAACTGCAATAAAAATATTAGTTTTGCTCATGACTAACTGTCTCATCATCTATTACTAGTTCATCTTCCATGCCGAACAAGTAGATAACGTAAAATGGAAATCCAATAAGAGTGAATGTGACTAAACTTGAAAGAAGGTGATAAAGCATGAATGGAAGTCCTAGAATGTAAACTAAAATCAAATTATCCAAGGTGTGCTCATATGATAATACAAAAACTCCGAAATTTGTCCAGATATCATACATTAGAGTCAGTATTATTCCTGATGCTCCAAACTTGTACACAGTACCGGGTTTGATTCCGCCCTGAATACTGTTTTTGAATTTAGACGTCAGTAAAGATACGAACAAAAATCCAGAATAAGTAAACAATAGAATTTTTGTTCCACCAAAGTATCCTAGGTAAATGTCGCTAGCAACAATCATAGAAATAGTTACTATGAATGTCCAGTTCCTAGGTAAAACCATTGCAGACAAAAAGCTGGCAACCATAACCGTTTCAAAATTAGGGTAATCATGTAATACAATTCTCCCTACAAATCCTAATGTAAACACAGAAATTACGGTTGCGTACAAGCTCATAGAACTTCTTTCCATTAAGTTGCAACCTAGGGCCTTAGATAAAAGTTAATCTGTGGTTTTTTATCTATTTTCAATTACTTCTCTAGCAATTTTCTTCCACAGAGCCCCTTTTTCTTTATTTGCTAAGGGATTCGCAGGACTTGGATGTGGTATTTCTTCAATAGTTAAATTATGGACATCGGAGTTTTTAATCGCCTTTTGTGCCATTCTACTGGCATATTTACCTACACATATTACTCGCTCAACCTTCAATATAGTGACAACATCCATTAGATATTTATTACATTCCTCAAAAATAAGTTTAGATGAAGATATACTTAACTTATCAGGCGTTACATTTTGCCCACTACTATTGAACATCCATAGAGGAAAGTGATTTAGGACAAATATATTTTTGAATGCTTTTTCGGGTGCTCCATATATTTCTTCAATTAATCCCCAGATTCGTTTACCAGAAATTTCAGGTTTTTTACACTCTAACCCAGTTACTATTCTTTTGGGATGTATTTTTTTGGGTTCATTAATTTTCAAATTTCTAATTTTCAGATAATTCTTAACTTTTTCAGGACATCCAAATGGAATACCCGTATTCCCCATTCCATGACCGGGATTCATTCCCATGATGATTTTAGTAGCACCTAGGTCGCCGTATTTTTTTAAGTAAGTTTTGTGAGATATCCAAGCATAATCTAATGGATTATATGCGAACTCAACATTTTTATTTTCTTCTATGAGTCTTGCTTTCTGATTGCTGCATTCTTCACTAAATTTTTTAGTAATCTCTACAAGTTTATCTGTCCTAGATTTCATTTTTTCAGCCGTAAATTGACATTATATGTGCGCTGTATGTAATATAACAAACCCCTTATTAAGGGGGGGAAGTATTAGGATGTAGGCGATTTTATGGTAGATAATCGAATAAGTAAAGTGTTTGTCAGTTCAGTTGCAGCATTGTTGTTACTGTCTAGTGTAGTATTTTTGGCAGGAACTCAAGCAGATGCTTCTGATGATTTACAGATTTTGGATATTTTTGAACCGGATGGAACTCCACCACCACGTGAAAATATAGAATATGACTATATTGTTAAGTGGAGGAACGTTGGAGATGATGCTTACACAGCTAAAGTTGTACTATACGAACCTGCATCTAATGGAGATTGTTCTTCATCCACAGTAGCAGATGAAACTGATGAATTTACAATGTCGCCAGGGGAAAATGGCGAAGTAACGCTATCGATAACATTCAGCACAGTCGGCGAAGTTTGTATCACTGCAGCTGTTAATGAGGGCGGAAGTGATTATGGCGCTTACGAATTTTTTGTTTTTGTAGAACCTGAAACTGGTGATGCTGATTTGTATGTTTCTTTGGACATGGAGAGCGATCAAGCAGCTCCTGGTCAAGATATCATAGTCGTTTTTGAATACGGTAACGATGGAGATGTAAGTACAAAGACACCAATTACAATAATGGCCTGGTTTGATGCTACCGGAGAATCTGATGATGGACCTTACACAATTGATCCTTCACCTCTAACTTTCGCATACTTGAGTCCAGATCCAGCTGAAGACGAAATCCCACCTGAAAGAATGGAATGGGAATATACAATTCCATCTGTAGAAGATGGGCTGTACAAACTAAAGGTTGAAATAGATTCCGAATCAAATAATACCGAAGATCCAGACACCTCTAACAATGTGGACAGTATAGATTTGTGTGTAGGAGACTGCAGTCAGCCAGATCTTAGAGTCAAAGACGTTGGCCCTCAAACACTAAGCAGTATTCCTGTTGAACCTGTTGCAGGTACAATCGTATCTTTCACATATACTATAGAGAATGTAGGTGAAGGTGAAGCAAGAGGCACACCAAGTAATCCTTTAGTCATGTTCTTAGAAGTTATGAAATGTCCTAATGAAGATTGTTCAGGGCAAGCTTGGGTTAAAGTCAATGAAAGTCGTGCAATAAGGCCATCAATTCCAGGAAATGGTGGAGAGTTTAATGATGATTCTTTCCTAAGATTAAATTGGAGTACTTCACCTCAAGATTCAGGCTTCTGGAATGTAAGAGTGTTTGTAGATGGATACAATTCCATTGAGGAAACTAATGAAACTAATAATCAAGCATTCGATTCAAGCTGGTTTAGAGTTAAGAGCGGTTACCTTGAATTGAAGGAACAAAGACCAGACTTGATTGTGGCTAATATTGATGAAGGAGATGAAACTGTTTACGATAATGAAGTAACAACTATCGAAGTGGCAGTTACCCAATCTAATTTAGCAGACAGTGTAGCTAATGATGTCAAAGTTTATCTTAGAGTAGAAGATCCTGAAGGAGGAGCAGTCGATTGGTTCCAAATAGATGAAGCAAAAACGGTCGGCCTAAATGGAGAAACTACCTTCTTTGAATATGACTGGACACCTACCAAATTGGGAAGTTATGGAATAAGTGCATATGTTGATAAAAATGATGATATTCTAGAATGGGACGAAAGCAATAATGAATTTGAAGATAAAGTAATAACAGTTTATGAAAAACTTCCAGATTTGCAAATCACATCTGTAGACATATCTCCAGTTAATGAGGAAGGTTATGCTATGGTTGGAGTTAGCAGTGAAGTAACTGCAACAATAGCCAATTTAGGAGTTAGAAATATGACTGATAGCGAAGGTACTAAGCTTGAAGTTACATTTTATACTTCATCACCCTTTACATCTAAATTAGCTACAATTAATGTAGACAAAGCTCTAGATATGGGAGAGACAACTGATGTAAGTATTCCATTTACATTCTTGGAGAATGCGGCTTACAGATTCATTATTAAAGTCGATGAAAGTCAAGAAATAGCTGAAGGAACAGGCGGGCCTGAGCTTAATAACGAAGCTATCAAAAATGCATACGCAGTCAGCTCAGTTGATGCTTATGTTTCAGATATGTCCGTTGATATAGGAGATGGATTGGCTGGAAAAGAATGTCCAATAACTTTTGAAGTGGGCGTTGCAAACATTCCAGAAGGAAGTTCTTACAGACTCCATTTCAACGTGTCCGTTGATGGAACATTTGGATGGGGCGAAGTTCTAGGTGTTGCTACACAAAATTCTACTGGCTTTTATCCTTTAGGTACAGGTTATTCAGTTAGTGGTCAGTTCGGTTACATTGATTTTAATTCTAGTTTTAGTAACCAGACTATAGTGATACCATGGATTCCTAACAAAGACAGAACAGATACCTACAACGTTTCAGTTAGTGTAAGTAGTTCCATAAATGTTGATGAAAGTAATGATGTAGCTTTTGTGAACAAGTTATCTATTGCAAAATTAACTACAAATATTGTGGTTGATGCAATCAAAGTAACAGAGTCAGATGGTTCAGCCACAATCAAAGTAACTGTTGGTTATCCACAGGGAGAACAATCCGAACTGGATGTTGATGTTGCAATGCATGTTTACAAAGCAACAGATTATGCAAACGGTAACCCACCAGTAGATACTCTAACAGTAAAGACTATTGAAGGTTTAATTAGAGGAGATTCAAGAGCAGTATCTTTCACTTGGGCAGTTAAAGACGGAAGTTACATCTTTGTGGCAATATTAGATCCTGAAGACTCAATCAAAGAAGTTGATGAAGCCGATAATACATTCCCATCAAAGGAACAGACATTCGGTGCATCAAATGTAGCCAATCTCGATGAAGAGGAAGATGATGGTGGTTTACTACCAGCACCATCGATGCTCGCAGCCTTAGCAATATTTAGTATGGTTGCATTAATTCGAAGAAGAATTTAATGGATCATACAGCCCTACTCTACTTCGTAGGCCCTGCTGGGGCCGGTAAATCTACATTAGTAGCTACACTGCAAGAATGGATGCAACACTATAGGTATGACGGAGTTGCAATAAATTTAGATCCAGGTTCTGAAACAGTAGCCTATGAGGCAGCAATTGACGTCAGAGAGAAATTTACAGTTTCTCAGATAATGGATGAATATAGTTTAGGACCTAACGGAGCTCAAGTAGTTTGTGCAGATTTGTTGGCAGTAGAGTTGGACTGGATTAAGGAACAAGTCGATGAAATTAACTGTGACTACTTTTTAGTAGACACGCCTGGCCAAACGGAATTATTTCTTTACAGAGAAGCTTCAAAGGTTTTAGTAGAGAATATTTCGCCAAGAGCAGGAATTGTTTTGCTTCTTGATCCTTTACTTTCTAGGACTCCTGATGGATTTGTTACTCAGTTGCTACTCGCATCTGCTGCACATTTGAGATTTCCTATTCCAATGTTTCCTGTACTTACCAAGTGTGATTTGCTTAAACCTGAGGAAGTAGATAATGTTAGAGAATGGGCTGCTAATTTAGACAAGTTAGCGATGGATATGCCTAATTTGTCAGGCATGAGTGGAGTCTTGTCTTCTGAGCTCCTCAAAGTACTACAAGTATTAGCCTTGGAATCAAATCTTTTAGCAGTTTCTTCAAAAGAAGGTGAGGGAATGGATGATCTTTATTCTATTGTTCAATCTACTTTTGCAGGCGGGGATGACTTAGAAGCGCATACAGATTCAAATTAGTTACTATTATTAATACAGGTATTTTTATTGTAAAATAATATGGCTGATGAAATACCTCTAATTGTTGAAAGAGATGGGAAAGCGTTGACTCTCAGTCTTAATAATGTTGATAAAAAAAATGCTCTTACTTCAGAAATGATGGGTGCTTTGAGTGCAATACTTGAAGATGTAGAAAATTATGAGGATTTACGAGTTATTATTATCAAAGGTAGAGGCTCAGTATTTTGTTCGGGAGCCGATATTAACAATTGGAATCCTGAAGAATTGCAGGAGCTGTTATTTTCTTTATCAGATTGTCCTTTACCAACTGTTGCACATGTACATGGAGTGTGTTATGGGGGAGGTATGGGTCTAGCATCTGCGTGTGATTTTATTATTGCTGAAGAAGATACTAAGTTTGGTTTTCCAGAGGTAAAGATAGGTATGATTCCAGCAGTTATATCGCCTTATGTATCTCGAAAAATTAGTATTGGGCGCATGAGAGAATTATTCATCACTGGAGAAAGTTTTGGAGTAGAGCAGGCATATAGCTTTGGTTTATTATATAGTCCAAATCCAGACATTGAAAAATTAATTAAAAATGTAGT
>CEPT01059666.1_pt1 | contig 13453 bp, 10 predicted proteins | sample 356221 | NCBI WGS metagenome assembly CEPT01 (sample SAMEA2620081, study PRJEB7988) | marine metagenome | isolation source: saline water (ENVO:00002010), including | reverse complement strand
GTTCCAACTACTTGCTTTAAAGCCGCTTCCACAGCTTGCTCAAAATTTAAACCATCAGCATAATAAATATCTGAAATCAAGTTTACAAGAGTTTCGGTGTCTGTGTCGCTTTTAAATTCAAACCCTTTTCTTGATAAAACCTCTTTAAGCGTTGAGTAGTTCTCGATAATTCCATTATGAATCAAAAAGATTTTACCTGATTTGTCTTGATGAGGATGGGCATTTTGATCATTTGGCTCACCATGCGTAGCCCATCGTGTATGTCCGATTCCGATTGAACCATTAAGAGTTGATTCAATGATCTTTTTTTCGAGCTCTAAAACCTTACCAGCTTTTTTAACAGACTGAATATTTGAGTGATTCATAAGTGCTATTCCAGCCGAATCATACCCGCGATACTCCAGCCGCTTAAGTCCATTTAATAAAATGGGGACGGCATCTTTTTTTCCATAATAGCTAACTATTCCACACATAAGGCATTTAAACTTTCAATAAATTTATCTAATAACAAAAAAATACAATGTGATAAAAATCACCAGTCATACTTCATTCCCACTCTATTGTACCTGGAGGTTTAGATGTTATGTCATATACCACTCTATTAACACCTTGAACAGAGTTTACAATTCTATTTGATATCTTAGCTAGACTCTCCTGGGGAAATTTAAACCAATCTGCTGTCATTCCATCGCTACTTGTCACAGCGCGAAGCGAAATTAAGTTTTCATACGTTCTTTGATCTCCCATAACGCCAACAGTTTTTACAGGAACTAAAACTGCAAAAGCCTGCCATATCTTATCATACAAATCATCTTCATATAAGGCATCAATAAAAATCTGATCTGCCTGTTGTAAGATTTTTACTCTTTCTTTATTTATTTTACCAATGATTCTTACCCCTAAGCCTGGCCCAGGAAAAGGATGTCTAAAAACAAGCTCTTTTGGTAGGCCTAATTCAATTCCTACATTTCGAACTTCATCTTTAAAAAGTTCTCGAAGAGGTTCAATAAGGGAAAAATTCATTTTTTCAGGCAATCCGCCAACATTATGGTGACTTTTGATAGTATGCGATGAATGACCGCCTCCAACTCCGCTCTCAATAACATCTGGATATAAAGTACCTTGGGCTAGGTATTTTATTTTACCAAAGTCTTTAGAAATTCGCTCAAATGATTCTATGAACTGGTTACCGATAATTTTTCTTTTTTGCTCAGGATCAATTATGTTTTCTAGTTTTGAAAAGAAAAGATTGGATTCATCAAAACTATGAATATTGATTCCTAGACCCTCTTTTAAAGACCGCACGCATTTTTCAGATTCATCCATTCTCATTAATCCATGATCTATTAAAATTCCAACAGACTGATCGCCAATAGCCTTATGAATTAAAGCTGCGGCCACGGTTGAGTCAACTCCTCCGCTCACTCCAATGATTAGTTTTTCTTTTCCAACTTTATCTTTTATTTTTTCAATCTGAGAGCTTATAAAATTTACCGGTGTCCAATCAGTGCTACAGTTAGCAATTTTAAGTAAAAAGTTTTGCAAGATCTCTGTTCCAAACTCTGTGTGAGCTACCTCTGGGTGAAATTGTGTTGCTATTCTAGTATTATCTTCATTTGAAATGGCTGCAATAACATCATTTGAAGAACGCGCAAGAATCTTCCATTCCTCAGGAACTTTTGTCACTTGATCCATATGACTCATCCAAACATTGATGCTAGTAGGGATATTAGAAAAAATTTTTTGTGTGTTATCAATAGATAAATTTGAAAGACCATACTCACCGTTTTCTTTAGTTTCAACAAGTCCGCCATATTCATGAGCCAATAGTTGTAAACCATAACAAATACCAAGTATCGGTATTGGCAATCTTAAAATCTGAGGATTCACTTCAAGAGCTGTATCGTCAAACACACTTGATGGTCCTCCCGATAATATTATTGCCGCTGGGGAAATTTCGTTTATTTTTTCTATTGATATATTATGGGGTAGAATTTCTGAGTAAATGTTTTGCTCTCTAACTCTACGGGCAATTAGCTTAGTATATTGGGAACCAAAATCAAGAATCATTACTCCATTATTCTTCATATTAGCTAAGCAATCTTCCAAGTGTTTAATTCACTCATAAAATCAAAATCTGTTTGAACTGAGTGTATCGGTGTAATACTGATGAAGCCATTTTTTACAGCAATTCTATCTGACTCGTTTGTTCTGTCGGAATCTTCATGTTTAGCTGTAAGCCAATAAAAAGAAGATCCTCGCGAATTATCAAATTTTTCAAATTTATCTGTAAATCGCATAGATCCCTGTTTAGTTATCTTATATCCCTTGTATAACTCTTGAGAGATGTTTGGGATAGTAACGTTCAATAAAATATCTTTTGGAAGTCTATTGTTTAAAACTGAATTAACAATTGTTTTTGAAACCTTTTTTGCTCCATCATAATTGAAATTCTGATCTCCATCTATGCTAAAAGCAATTGAATTGATACCCCTAAACGTACCCTCTCTCGCAGCGGAGACCGTACCAGAGTATAAAATACTCTGACCTACGTTTGAGCCGGGATTAATACCAGAAACTAAGATATCAGGTTTTTTTTTCATTATGACGCTTACTGCAAATTTAACTGAATCAGCAGGTGTTCCGTTCACAGCGTAACCCGAAAGTCCAGAAGAAAGAGAAATTTTTTCTGATTGTAGCGGTCGAGAAATTGTTATTGCATGACCAGCGCCGCTATGCTCTGACTTTGGAGCAACAACTGTAGTATCTCCAATTTCTGACATGGCCTCCCAAAGCGCAAGAATTCCATCTGAAAAAATTCCATCATCATTGACAATAAGTATTGAAGGTGAATTCACTATGATAAGAAATGTATAAGACTGGAAAGTTTTGTTTTCATCTTGCTTCTTGGCACAATATGATCAACAAACCCTTTTTCTAGGAGAAATTCTGATGTTTGAAAACCCTCAGGGAGGTCTTCTCCAATTGTTTGCTTAATCACTCTTGGACCTGCAAATCCGATTAACGCACCAGGCTCTGCTAGAATTACATCGCCGAGCATACCATAGCTTGCAGTAACTCCTCCAGTGGTTGGATCAGTAAGTACAGGAATATACAAACCTCCCTCTTCGTGAAATTTTGCAAGTTTAGAGCTTGTTTTAGCTAATTGCATTAACGATAGCGCTGACTCTTGCATGCGCGCTCCACCTGAAGAGCAAATTAAAATGAAGGGCTTCTTTTTTTCTCTAGCAACATCAATGCATCTAGCAACTATCTCGCCCACTGCGGAGCCCATGCTTCCACCTATAAATGAAAAATTCATGACTCCTAAAATGACATCCTTTTTGTCAACTTTGGCTTCTACGCAGCTTATTGCATCGTTCTTACCAGTTTTTTCAATAGCAGTGGTAAGCTGTGATGAGTATTTTTTTTCCGCTTGAAATTCTAAATGATCAACAGATTTAATCTTGTTAAAAATTTCTACTGATGATCCACTATCTACTAATAGATCAAAATAAAAATTTGGCGTCATGCGGAAATGATGACTGCAATGAGAGCAGACAAAAAAAGTTTTTTCAAGCTCGGGTTTGTATTGGATTTCAGAGCACGAAGGGCATTTTGTCCAAAGACCACTTGGGATGTCTTTCTTTGAAGCATCAGTTGAAATATTTTTATCTTTTCTACTAAACCACGCCATATTTTATATTTTTTTTTGTCATAAATATCACACCAGAACCATCAGAGTAATAATTTTCCTTGCGATTAAACTCTTCAAAACCAAAATCGCTATACAATTTAATGGCTGGTAAATTAGCTTCTTTTACCTCTAAAAAAACATTAGTATTACCATTTAAGATTGCAAGAGACTTTTTTAGTAAAAATTTTCCAAAGCCTTGATGTTGAAATTGAGTATCAATGGCAAAATTTATTATGTGTCCTTCATTAAAAATTATTCTAATAAAAATATAACCTATGATTATTAAATCTTTTTCAACCACAAAAGCGCTAGAGTGCTTTCCTTTAGTAATTTCATAATCAATAGATTCATAACTCCAAGAATCATCAAAGACTCTTTTTTCAATGCTATAAATACTATCGATATCTTTTGAGATAGCTTGTCTGAAATTCATTTATTTTCAACCTGAAATGGCGAAATATAGTTTGAAGTTAATGTATAAGGCTCAAACACTACCCATTGATCAAAGTTCTTGATTGCCAACTCACCTGCAACTTTCGCTGCTGGATGAACAGATAGCGCTCTTTCTTCTTCTATCAACTTTTCACATCCATAATGAACTAAGTTATTATTGCTTTTAATTTGATTCCAGGAAATAGCCTTGGCATCACTAGTTGGTATTTTATTTTTAAATTCTTGATGAAATACTATATCTCTGTGAGAAAAAAGATTTACCGAAAAATTTTCAAAATTAATTTTGGGGTCGTTTGCAATTATTTCTAGAGTTGATATAGGAACAATGGGAAGGCTATTAGCATAGGCAAAACCCTTTGCAAATCCCACGCCAATTCTAAGGCCGGTAAATGATCCAGGTCCAACAGAAACCGCAACCGCGTCTAAAACTTTTTTATCGATTTTTTCTTCTTTAATAACTTGGCTTATATATTCAGGCAAAAGCTCTGAATGTTTTCTAGGAACTAATTTTTCGATAGTTGATTTACATTCATCTTCAAAAAAAAATGATACCCCGCACCAATCTGTCGATGTGTCAATTGCTATTAAGTTCATAACCTATTTTCTATTGTTATATATCTTTTTTCTATTCTTTTTTCATCTCTTTCAAAGTAGATATAGATCCAATCTTCATGCCAAACCTCTTTGATTCTTTCTGCCCATTCTATGAGCGTCACTCCGTTATCACAGTTGAGAAAGTTTTCACCGCCAATGTTTAAAAAATCCTGAGACGATTCTAGGCGATAACAATCTATATGATTAAGCACTCTTTCTCCTTCATACTCACTTACTAGTTTAAATGTAGGTGAAATTACCGATTGCTTAACACCAATCCCATTTGCAAAACCTTGACTAAAAGTTGTTTTACCTGTTCCTAAGTTTCCAATTAAAGCAATAACTGTACCATTTAAAGTTTTTTTAGCAAAATCAGCTGCGAATGCTTGGGTTTGCTCAGGAGAATTAGATTCAAAATTTATCATTTAGGATGCATCGTAAAAACAGGCACCATCATCTCTTCAAGAGAGATTCCCCCATGCTGAAAACTTTTTTCTAGAAGATTGGTGTATTTTCTTTGTTGGTTTGGATAAAAGAAAAAATAGTCATCTTTTGCTATCAAATAATTTGATCGAACACCTAACTCAGGCAACTTAAATTCGTTTAAATTTCGAACATCAACAGATGACTTATCTGATGAATTTATATTTGTTCCAAATTTGTAACGTATACCAGATGAGGAATTTCTATCGGCTTTTACAATGGATCCTTCGTTAACCATTACACTTCCATGATCGCTAGTAACCACAACACAATAGTCATTATTTTTAAGCTCACGTAATGTCTCACGAATCCATGAATTTTTATACCAAGCCCGAACAGCTTTTCGATAGCCAGTCTCATCAGGAACCATCTCCTTCAAAACATCAGACTCGGACCTTCTGTGAGCTAATTGATCGACAAAATTCACAACAATTGAAATTATATCGCGATTGGTGTAATTATTTATTTTTGAAAGGAATTTTTGACCTTCTGATACCACCCAAATTTTATGATAATGAAGGGTTTTTTCCGAAAGTCCATGTCTACTTAACTGATCAAGTAAAAATCTTTTTTCATGACTGTTTAGACTGCCTTGATCCTTAATCATGTCTTCTTTTTGTTCGGGATAGACTTCACATAATTGGTCGGTAAACATTCCAGAAAATATAGCATTTCTTGAAAATGGAGTAGCTGAAGGCAGCAATGATAAACTTGGCTGGATATCAACATTAAAATCTTCTGAAAAAAGAGGGTATAGCTCCATGAACTGATCTAGCCTCATCGCATCCATAACAACCATGCATATCTTTTTACTCTCCTTGAGGTAGGGCTCAACGTGCTTTGAAAAAATATCGCAAGATAGAGTTGGTCTCTCGCTGGATTGTAGCCAAGTTGAGTAGTTTTGTTCAATGAATCTTGAGAATTTTTTATTACAAGATTTGAATTGATCATTAAGAATACCTATTAAACTTTCTTCATTTTGTGAATCAAAGTCAAACTGCCATTTAACCAGTTTTGAATAAATACCCCACCAATCATCTATTGAATTTGCTTGATCTGCTTTCATTTCAATTTTTTGAAATTCACTTAGATACTCTGTTTTAGATTTTTCAGAAAGTATCAATCCTTGTTCAAGAATCTGTTTGCAGGCCATGAAAATCTGATTTGGATTAACTGGCTTGATCAGCAAATGATCTATCTTTTTATAGATAGCCTCATCCATCAACCACTCTTCTTCGCTTTTAGTTATCATTATAACAGGGGTAGACGGGTTAATCCTTTTTATATCAATGATAGTTTCCATACCATCAAGGCCCGGCATAAACTGATCGATCAAAACAAGATCAAAAGAGTTGGCTGAAATTTTTTCCAGACCATCCTTTCCGCTTGAGGATGTAGTTATGTCATATCCTTTTTCCTTTAGAAAAAGTATATGAGGTTTCAATGATTCAATTTCATCATCAATCCAAATTATCTTTCCTCGATTATCAATTGTTTTGTGATTCATAATTATTTTGTTTTCATTGTCCACACGCCATCCCAGTCCTTGTTGGGGGGTGATTTTTTAAACACTTCGCATCTATCAATGTAAATCTTAGATGGTGTAGTCGGCCTGTATTGAAAATCCTCCTCAAAATTGACCGCCTCCTTAAATTTCTTCAAGGCTGAATTCCAATTACCATCAAAGTAAAAATCTAATCCATCGTTAAATGTGGCTATAAGATCAGATTGCTCTGTCGTAAGATTATTCTTTTCAGAAAATAATTCATAAACTTTTACCGGTTTATTTTTTCCTTTTACTCTCAAGAAATCCAATAATCTCCATTCAAATTGATCTTTGACTGCTTCGTACGTGTTTTCAGCTACAAAAGTATAGACGCCATATTGCTTAGCTGCTGGTTCAAGTCTTGCGGCTAAATTCACTGTATCACCCATCATAGTGTAATTCATTCGCATTGAAGATCCCATATTACCAGTTACCATTTCACCAGAATTAAGGCCAACTCTATGACGAACGTTATGAACTAACTCTGGCCAACCCTCTTCATTCTTCCATTTCTCTCTAAGTTCATTTAGTTTTTTATCCATTTCAAGCGCTGTCATACAAGCGTGGTATTCGTGATTCTCTAATGAAACTGGTGCCCCATAGAATGCAACAATTGCATCGCCGATATATTTATCTAAAGTACCGTTTCTCTCAAGTAAAATTGTGGTCATCTCAGTTAAGTATTCATTCATTAGGCTAACCATCTTCTCGGGTTCTAAAATTTCTGAGAACGATGAAAAACTTTGAATATCTGAAAAGAAAGCGGTGTGGTAGCCCGCTTGACCTCCAAGCTTAGGCTCTTGTTTATCTTCATACATTTGATCGATAAGATCTGGTGATATGTAAGCTCCAAAGGTATTTTTTAAATATTTTTTATCTTGCTGCTCCATAATGAAGTCATAAAGAACAATTCCAATATAAGTTACCCCAACAGAGACCAAAGGAGGAACAATTGGAATTATGTACGATTCGCCTATCTCTGGGAGTTTTGATTCAAATAAAGATGGGGCAAAGGATTTAATACCCCAAAAAATGTCACCGATAAATAGGCCACAACCTATAGCAAAATACACAAGGCAAGTAACTAAGATTAAAAAGCCCGCAATGATAGGATTAACGAACAAAAGAATTATTAGGGCAACAAAGCTCAAAAGAGCAATTAATAAAATATGGCTGAATGGATATTTGTTGAACTCATTAAAAAACTCAGTTAGCCCACCTCCTAAAACGTTGATATAATTTTTATCCAACATAGTTTGTATTGCATTGGCATGCGTTTCCATTCCAGGGGTTAACTGTTGGATGCCAGAAAAATTATAATAGGGTGTTTGTTTGTAATCATGATGGACCTCAACGGACGTTCCAATCACTACAATCTTGTTATTGAATGGTGAATTAGAAATATCATTTCCTTCCGTTATTCCCATAGCTTCCATCATTTCCACTCGCTCAGAATCATCTTCAATTGCCATAATCCACTCAGGGATTTCACCTGGGAGAAATTGAGTCATCCAATCAAGATCTTCCATTGGATCTCTCAAAGTAACATCCTCAGTATCAATTATATATGCTAAGGAATATTTAGGGAATGTTGACCAGGCTGGTAAATTTCTTTCATCGCGAACCTTATATCCAGAAGGGGGTCCGTAATAATTCACTAAAAAAGAGTTTCCTTGTCCATAAGCTTTAATTTTATGATTTCCATAAGACCAAATAAGATTTTCACTATCAAAATAAGGTTTAGCTGTATCAGGAATATCCTCGAAGGCTTTAAAAGCTTTTACGCCAAGTGTTAAATAATATTTATCTGGCTCATGAGCCATAACATCAAAAAGTGAGTATCTACGTGAGAAACCATCCAGATCCATTTGGTCATTTATCAAGCCGAGTTCAGGGTTTGCGTTCATAATTTGCCGCACCGGATAAGCAATATATTGTGGAGGTACCGAGGTTGGCTCTGTAACCATTTTTGCTGGCATAATAACTGTAGTTCCAAACATTTGGGCCTCTGCTACAGCTTCACCAAGCATGTCATCTCCATGGCGAGGTATGAGCTTCGGTAAAGAGTTTTGAATGTATTCCGCTTGGGTAGAATCGCGTAGCGAAGGAACTTGATTTAAAATATAATCTGTTGTTGTTGTTTGAATTAGATCCTTGTATATCTCGGATCTATTTTCTGGAGAATCAAATTGTATATCAAAAACAATAACTTTGGCGCCTGCCTTGTAAAGGTTTCTTATTGCTTTCGCCCAAATTCCCCCTCTTGGATAAGGCCATTCTTCAGGGACCAACCTCCAGGCTTCATCATCCACTTCTACCAAAACAACATCAGTGCCTTTCTTTATGTATGTTGAATCTGATGCCATCCAACCGGTTAACGGACCTCTTACTGTGTTAAATCTATAATCGTACATCTTTAATTCAAGTGTATCAAAAGCGCCAACCCACTGGAAAAGGGAAACGGTGATTACAGCAACAACTGTAATTAACCATGGAACCCAATTATTTTTAAAATACTTTTTTATACGATCTATCATTGAAATCATTCTAGAAGTTATAATTTATAGAACAGATAATACCAGATGCACTCATATCCAGACCTTCTTGATACGTATCCAAACCTTGATTATTGGAAAGATAATTAAAACGTAAAAAGCTAACAAGGTTAATAGATACATTGTTTTGCAATTTGTAGTCTCCCCCTGCTCGTAAACTTAAAAGCTGAGACCTTAGTTGACTTTTATTATCCATCAAAGATAAACCTCCTTGAAGTCTCAATATATTATCAATTAATTGATAATTTGTTGATACTGATATGCTACTCCATACATATGGGTTCTTAACAAGCACACCGCCATTTAAGCTTGGTACATCTAGTTTGGTTTGGCTTATTTGAGTTATGGTATTTAATTGAGATGAAAATCTTGAAGAGACGGTTAATGAAATTGATCTGGTATCTGTTTTTGGAAAAAAGAAACTACTAGCGCGCTTGCTTGCTAAATTATCTAGATTTGTAACATTACCTAAGTTCAATGTTAGGTTGTGCTTGATACCATTACTCATGTATGGAACAGTGAATGCTATCATATTATTCGAAGCGTTTGAATCCTCTCTCAGATCTACAATTGAACTACCTACTGAATCAAGCTTTGTCTTTTCATTGTTCTTCCCAATTGATTGAAGACTTATTGCAAGAGAGGGCATTTCAGGGCCAGGAATAAAATTAAGATTTAAAAAGAAAGTATTTGTATTGAGCGGGTTCACTGTGGTGGAAAGAATCTTGTTATCTAAATGTTTAAAACCGATATTTAGAAATAATTTATTTTCCAAAAAACCAATTCGATCTGAAATGGTGAATTGTCTAGTGTTATTTCGAAGAAAAGGGTTGCCAAGTGATGTGAATTCTGGACCAATCTGCCTGTATTCGACTAAAACTTTATTGTTAGTGTAATTTCCATTCAATGAAAACCTAAATGCAGATGATGGCATATTAATTATTCCAGTTAGAAAACTTGCGTTCAAATCAATAGGGACTAAGGGGGTCATATTTTCGTTAATGATAAAAATATCCTCGATGCTTTTGGGGTCAAAAAATATATCTTTAAGGTTAATAGGTTCAGTATCAGCGACAATTAAATTTCCTGATTCGTCATACTGTTGGCCAATAAACCCATCTAGAGAATCATCAATTGTAGTATCTAATTGGGCTTTCGACAATGCTCCCCCCCAGGTATTTCTATTGTACAAACTTAAATTCCATTCAAAATCGACTTTCAATCTATTGTTGTCTAAATTTGTGCTGATATTAAAGCCTGTGACCAGGTTATCATTTGGTTTTTTTCCTGCCCAATCATTTGATACAAGGTTTAGATTATTTCCGCTTTGAATTACAGCATCTTGAAATGTTTCTAATGAATATGTAGAAGCTGGAATATTAGCTAAACGAGAATCCGTAGTAAAGAAAGAATCTTTAATATTTCTTTTTACTGAATTTGTGTCATCCCTTACGCTTAAAAAATGAACGCCTATTTTTAATCTTGAAAACAAATCAGATGACAGCTTAAAACCGTAAATATTTCTTTTAAAAGTGTATCCTGTTCTATCTAAAAAATAATTGAAAGATCCATCGCTATTTTTACTAGTCAAGCTATGGTTTATCGTATATCCGCCATTTGTTCTGTTTTGCTTATCCACTTTACGATTAATCTCACCTTGGATATAGTTAAATTTTAACCAACCAAAATCTGTTGAAATTCCAATTCCCCTTACCCTTTTACCGTCGATCATAAACTGACCCAATCTCGGATAAAAGTCTCCCATTTCAACATTTAAAAAAGAACCCAAGGTAAATTGTGTTCCAAGCCGATTGTGAGGCTGAGCGAAGGGGTTTTCTCTCGATGTAATTCTTGAATTTGTATTGATCTGCGCCCAATTGAAATCAACGTTAAGCCTACTTTCAACTTCAGCTATACTCAAAGATGTTTGTGAAATTTTTTCCGATGACACTCTACTTTTAAGCGAGCCCTTATAGGTTACAAACTCTGTTGATTCTTGCTTTTTGCCCACACTAAACCCCCAAATAAAAGGTGAGAGGTCTTCATCGTCATTATTTTTCATAGTAATCTTTATTTGATGGTCACCGCCATCAATGAAAGGAGGGTTGTATGAAAGGATATCATCCTCAAAAAGCACTTTAGATGTAATATCTTCGCTATCTAAATAAACTTTAACTGAATTTGGGTTATAGTCATCAACATTAAAAAAGGAGGCTGCTATGAATACATCTTCAGGATTAAGAACATCTCCAATATCAGGAGAAAGAATAGCTATGCTTGCCTCATCAAGAAACACGCTCTTATTAGAAACTGTTGGATCCTCAATAACTTGAAGTAAATACGGATTGTTGAAAGGGTCTATTCTTGGGTATGAAATGATCAAATCGTTAGAAAACCGAAAAGCTATTACATACTCTAGTCCAGAATTAGTAATTGAAAACTTTGGAATAGTTACTTCCCAATTAAAACCTTTATTAATAAATGGGATTTCAAGATACGAATCTGAATTTGGAGTTCTAAAGTACAATATAGCCTCTATGGGATCAGAAATATCAAGCAAGGATGCCGAAAGGTTCAAATCCTTTCCCATGACCGCATAAGATGGAGGCGAATGGTATAGATTCTTTTGCTGACTGTAACCGCTTTCTAAAAAGATTATAGCAAAAATGAAAAGGAGATAGTTTTGAGTAAGCTTAAGTAAAAACAAAAAATCGTAACTATTTATATTCAATAATTAATTTTTTTTCTTCGCCCGCAGAATTTTTAAATAATATTTCTAGCTGTTTTTCACTCTGATCGCCTTCAGAGGGGTCTATGGGGATATTCTTTGGGTCCGTTTGAAACGCTTCCAAAGAACCACTCTTGGAAGAAAGGCCTGTAATGCCAGATTTAACGTCAATTTTTTCACCAGATATTCTGTTTGTAAGAGTTACTATTCCTTCAAGTCCTACAATAGAGTCTCCAGTATTAGTATCAGAAATAAACCAAAAATCAGTCCCCTTTACTGAAGCGACAGAAACTGAAGTTTGGACAATAAAGTTTTTTGTTTCCTTAACTTGCGCTCGAACAGACCCTTTTGTAAGATTTACTTTCTTGCTAATGCTTTTTGATATTTTCTTACCATTGATGGTTAATTGAGACCTTTCACGAATTTTAAGAGCCGATTTATCATCTATGAAAAGCAAAGCTACAAATCCGCCTTTCTTTGTCGTAATCAGATCGCCTATCTCAACTATCAATCCACGCTTGATAGCTTGAGCTGACTTCTTGCCTCTTACATACTCTGCTTTGCCAATTATTTTTGTTACAATCGCAACCTTTTCACCAGCTTCAACTGAAGAAACAAATGAAAAAAATAAGATTGCAATTATTTTTGTGGTTTTCATCAATTATTGACCACTTTAATATTTTGAGTTTTACTTTTTTTATTTTTGATTCGAAGTAAAGCATTTATTGTTGAAGATAAATCTGCCTTTGAGCCATCAATAGAAAAAATTCCTGTCGGTGCAAATCCTTCTAAGGGGCCACCCTTTTCAAAAAGTTCGCTATATTTTTGCTGTCCAATGGCTTCCTTTATTTGAAGAAGTAAAGGGTCTATATTGCTTAGTTTGGCTGAAAATGAAGGATCAGAAACCTTGAAAGTGTATATTTCAGAAACTTCATCTTCCATTCCATCTGTGGTTGGGACTTTAACCATAATTTGCCATACATACGTTTTACCATACTCCAAGGGTCTCACACCAATAACAGGATATTGAAACGTACTTACATCTTCAAGCTGCAACCATTCTCTTGACTGATCAAAAGGAAGAACGCGCTCATCGCGAAGAGCCTCTTCAGGTGAAGAGTGGAAATAGTTTCTATATTCGGCCACACGTATGAATGTTTCGCAATTGGAACAATATCCCTTGTTCCAATTGAACGATGGAAAAGTAGAATAAACAACATTGAATGCAGTATCTGCTAAAGCACCACCTGGAGATTCAAGATTGACACCGGAGGGTGTTTCGACTATTATGGTTTCAATTTTTTCATCAGATTTTGACAAGTCAAACTCCGATGAACCAGAGAATATCTTAAGCTCAAACCTGTACTCTCCATCTGGGAGTTTGCCTGAAGTCATAA
>CEPT01122103.1_pt1 | contig 13652 bp, 10 predicted proteins | sample 356221 | NCBI WGS metagenome assembly CEPT01 (sample SAMEA2620081, study PRJEB7988) | marine metagenome | isolation source: saline water (ENVO:00002010), including | reverse complement strand
AGTTGTTATGCATTAAATGTATTATTTGATAATTTTTTTGGAGTAGATATTGGGAAGGACTATTCTAGAGTGTTAGGGACTTCAGACAGATATGCTATCAAATACTATTTGAAAAAACATAGTATTAATAAATTTGATTTAGAAAATTTGATACTTGAAAAAGGCAAAATTTATTTTAGAATTGCAAAAGACAAATTGAAAACATTCCCTCACTTAGAGAGATTATTATTGAAATTAAAAGATAATATGAAATTGGCAGTAGCATCTTCAGGTTCTCATGAGAAAATTAAATTTTCATTGGATCAAATTAAATACAGGAATTATTTTGACTATATTTTTTCGACGGAAGATGTTTCTAAAGGAAAACCAAATCCAGATTTATTTTTACATACTGCAAAAGTTATGAACTTAAAAGTAGGGGAGTGTGTTGTTATCGAAGACTCAATAAACGGAATAAAGGCAGCTAAATCAGCCAATATGGATGTTATAGGTTTCACATCATCATTTTCAGAGGAAGAATTGAAAGCAGCAGGGGCGGATATAGTTATAAGGTCATTTATGGAATTATTAGATTGATAAAAAATCATTTAAGTAAATGATAATAACAAATAACATTTTTATAAAAATTAGATAATAGAAGAATGAGTTTGTTGTATGAATGATAGGATTAAATTTGCAAATAAAGAAAAATTATTATTTCTATTATTGTTGAAAAATAAATCATTAGGAAGATATAAATTGTCTAAATTGATGGGGTTAAGTAAAGCGAGAATAAGATCACTAATACAATATTATAATAAAATAGATTACACATATTCTTCAAAAGGAAGAGGAGGTACTCGATTGACAAAAAAAGGTCTTGATGTGATGTGTGAGTTAAATAATTTATGCTCCTTGGATCTGAATTGTGATTGGTTAAAAGTTGATGAGCAAATTTTGGGTGTAGATATGACGTATGCAGTTGGATTTTATATTACAGAGTATATAAATACAAACGGATTAGATGAGAGAGATTTAGCAGTAAGAGAAGGGGCTAAAGGAGCATTAACTTTGAAAAAAAATGGAGATCAAATAATGTTTGCAAATGATGAAAAAATAACAAAACTAATTAAAATTAAAGAAGAGAAAGAATCAATTGATTACAATATGATTTATATTGCATTTGGAGAAAGTATTGAAAGTGTGTTAAATGCAATTTCTGCAGTATTATTATATCATTTAGAGGACAAATTAATTAAATATTTAAATTAATGGCTTTATATAATTAAACATTTATTTAAATAATAATTAGTAATTAGATATAAGCAATCATATATATATATCAATAATTTGCGATACTATATGGCGGGAGGATCTGATTTTCAGGTTGTATTCTTACTCATTGGATTATTTTTAATATTTATCAAATCGGTACATGTGTTGATGAAGAGACTAGATTTACCTGATGTATTGGGAGAAGTATCTTTAGGATTTATACTGGGACCATCATTGATAGGAATTTATCATCTAAAAGATCACCCAGAGTCTTTATTATCATCTTTAACATTCTTAGGCCTAAATCAAAATATTTTGGACGATAGTGGTTTAATTCTTTCATTTATAGCAGAGTTTGCGGTATTGATACTATTATTTGAGGTTGGTACTGAAATTGATTTTGATGTATTAAAGAAAGTGAAAAAGCCGGCTGGATTTGCAGCAATGGGTGGAATATTTTTACCTTTAATTTTAGGGTTGAGTTTTTTAGCTATTGTAGCAGGTTTGAATCGAAGCTTAGTGATACCAGAAGGTGTCGAATTTTGGGACACAGGTTTATTTATGGCTGTAGCACTTACTGCAACATCTATTGGTATAAGTACTAGAATATTTTTAGATTTGAATAAAATTAGAACTAAAGTTGCTCAAACAGTTGTTGGTGCGGCAATATTTGATGATATAATATCTGTAACAGCACTTGCATTAGTTATAGCCTACGTTGGAGGCTTATTGTCTGGTGGAAGTGTAGGTTTAATAATTTTGAGAATTGCATTATTTTTTGTTATTTCATTTTTATTATTTAAGTTTGGAATACCTTGGACTGTGGATAAAACAAAAGTTGTGAAAGATAGATCTTTCGTAATATTTTTTTCAATTTCATTCATGATGTTAATGTCGGTTTTAGCTCAGGCATTACAGTTAGAACCCATTATTGGAGCATTTGTTGCAGGGGTAATAATTGGGAATGAAGATGATTTCTTGGATATCCATGCAGATATTACACCTATTGCAAATTGGATAGTGCCATTTTTCTTCATTAATATTGGATTACAAATAGATTTAGGACCAATTTTATCGGCTGATACAGTTGTAGCAACAGTAACTTTAGGATTATCGTTAGCAACAATTGCCATATTGGCTAAGTATTTTGGAGGTAGTTTAGGTGCGAAATTTGCAGGATATGGCAAAAATGAGTCTAAGGCGATAGGATTATCTATGGCTGCAAAAGGAGAAGTAACTCTCATATTTGCAACAACTGCGTATTCTTTAGGATATTTTACTGACACATTATTTGCAGCAGTAATTTCACTAGTTATGATTGACTCGTTGGTTATACCAACATTGTTGAAAATTGGTATTGAAAAATGGATTACTGATGATAGTTAAATTTATTCATAAATTTTGTTAGATACACTTCCAAACCCAATTTTGAAATTATTATTTTTTGCGTATCCAGAAAGAGTTACAGTATCATTATCTTCTAAAAATATTCGATTTTCATTTGCAGATATAGATATTGATTTTTTACCTAACTCAGTTATTTCTAATAGGCATCCTCTTTGATGAATATCATCACCAGAGATTGTACCGCTTGCGAGTATATCTCCGGTACGTACATTACATCCATTTATGGTGTGATGAGCTAATTGTTGAAAAATAGACCAATAAAGAAATTTTGAATTACTCTCAGTAATTGTAAAATTATCTTTCATCAAGCCAGATTTTATTTCAACAGTTAAATTTATATCATAATTACCTTTTCCGTTGAACCTTAAATAATTAAGGGGGGTGGGATCTTGTATGGGTGATGAGATTTTAAAAGGCTCAAGTGCATCTAGTGTGACAATCCAAGGAGATATTGACGTGGCGAAATTTTTACCTAAAAAAGGACCAAGTGGACGATATTCCCAAGTTTGAATATCTCTAGCAGACCAATCATTTACCAATACTAATCCGAAGATATATTCATGAGTATTATTAACGTCTATAGGTTGACCTAATTTACTATTTTTTCCAATAATCATACCCATTTCTAATTCAAAATCAAGTCTTTTAGTTTTTGAAAATATTGGACTTTGCGTTTCAGGATTTAATATTTGACCTGATGGTCGTTTAATTTTTTCTCCTGAGAGTACTATCGAGCTTGAGCGGCCATGATATGCAACAGGTAAATGTTTCCAATTTGGCATCAATGCATTTTCGGGACCTCTAATAAGTGAACCAACATTAAATGCATGATGATAACTGCTATAAAAATCGGTGAATTCTTTCACTTTGATAGGTATGCACATTGAGACGTCAACTTGTTTGACAAATAATTGATCAATCAAATCAATATTATCTTTTAAAAATGAGTCTTGATTTAATAATTCAAATATTCTTTTTCGGTAAGCGCTCCAAACTGATCGGCCTTGTTTCATGAATTTGTTTAAAAATTTCGAGGAGAAAAATTTTTTATTCGAAATTTGAGAAAATAAGCCTAATTCTTCTGCTTTTCTTAAATTAAAAATCATGTCACCGATAGCGACTCCAATGGATCTATCTCCCTCTTGAGTTTGAAAAACACCATATGGCAAATTTTGAATAGAAAAATCTGAATTAATATCAATGTCTATAAATGATTTTGCGTCTTTGTCAACGATATACATAATGTAATGATTATTCTCTTACTCCTAAAGTTTATGAATAAAAATAAGAATTATGTTAAAGTAATTTTATCCACATTTATATCTAAAAAATAAAAGACCATATCTGTTTGTGGGACTGCTGGAAAATTATTTTTGCGTAGAAGTGATGAGATCTGACCTCGATGATGTATTGGATGTACTATCATATGGTTAATTATATTTTTAATTTTTCTAGTATATTTTTTATTACTAAAAGTGTACTCAATTGTTTTTTCAAAGAATTTTTCCTCATTTGTCTCTAAAAAATCTAATAATATATTTTCATGTTCAATCCATGATTTGCTAATACTATCCCAATTTTCATAAATTTGGTCTTCTTTAAATTTTATAGATTTATCTATGCGATTAAGCCACATTAAGTATGGTTTATACAAATGAATAATCATATCATAAAATGTCCCATAAGGAGTTTTAGTCATTAAATTTTCAAATTTTATTTTAGAAAAATATTCACGGTATCTTGAATTTGCCCAAATATTGTATCTAAGCATATCGATTAAATATTGTTTCATACTTTAGTTGTAATATTGTGGTTTATAATTAATCCTAAATTCAATTGAATTATTTGATTTGTAAAGTTTGATCTTTTATTTATGTTTATTCATTAATAAAAAGTTGGTATTAGGATGAAAGACATATTTTGAATATTTGATAATTACAATTTTTTGTAATTTAGTTTCAAGATCGAAATTGTTTAAAAGATGTATATTATTGATGAAATGTTATAAAAAATATGATTAGAGGTGGTAATTAATAGCAGAAGATAGTAGTTATTTTTTTCTTGATGAAAAATATTACCTCAAACATCATTGGTTTTGGTTAATAGGGCATATTGGTAAATTTAAGGTAAAAGTATTTTTAGTGATGATATTGACTATCATTACAATCGGTTTACAAACATATATTCCATTACTTTTTGGAGAGGCCATTGATAATCAAATTTCTAATGGCAACTTAATTGAATTGAGAGAGATTGCTTTAATCATAATTATTTTGGGAGTATTTAGAGCGGTCATTGGATATTTAGCTTCGATTTTTAATGAACAAATATCGCAAAATGTGGAGATGAATGTGAGATTAGAATTTTTTGAAAATCTTTCGAGGAAAAATATGAATTTTTTCAATAATGCAAAAGTTGGTGATTTAATGAGTCAAGGGACTCAAGATACTAATAATTTAACATTTGCAATTTCTCCAGGTATAAGATCTATCGTCACAGCTATTTTTGGGTTTTTGGCAGCGGGTTTGGCGATGCTATCATTAAACTATTTATTGACAATAGCATTTTTTTTAATTTTACCTATTTATTTATTTTTCATGTATGTTTATGCTAAAAATTTACAACCTATTTCGATGGAGAGACAAGAAAGATTAGCAGGTATAAATGCAAGTTTACAAGAAAATATTACAGGAATAAGAGTTGTTAGAACCTTTGCTGCACAGGATAGAGAGTATGAAGTGTTCAGTAAAGAAGTGAGAAATTATGAAAAAATTTTAGTTAGAAGGGGTGAAATATCAGCATTATTTATACCAATCTTACTTATTTCATCTATGTCAGCAATCATATACATAATAGGTGTAAATATGATTGAATTAAATTATATTGGCCAAGATTTTATTAATATTTTAGGTATAGAATTTAAAATCCAACCATTTTCTGTTGGTGACTTAATTGCATTCCTGACTTTGATGGGTTTGTTGGTATTTCCAACATCGATATTAAGATTTTTACTTGATGTGATAACTTTAGGATTTGCAGGTTCTTCAAGAATATTCGATACGTTGACGACTAAATCAATTTTAGTAAAAGGGAAAAATAAAGAACTAAAAAATTTGAGAGGGAAAATTGAATTCAAAAATGTGTCTTTTGCATATGATAATACAAATAATGTGTTGGAAAATATTTCATTTGAAATTGAAAGTGGTGAGACTTTGGCAATAATAGGATCAACTGGATCTGGAAAAAGTACAATAGGAAAATTATTGACAAGAATGTATGATATTAATAAAGGAGAAATTTTGTTAGATGACTATAATTTATTAGATTTAAAAATTTCAGATGTAAGAAATAATATCAGTACTATTGAACAAGATATAGTTTTATTCTCTACTACAATTAAAGAAAACATTGCATACGGAGTAGAGGGGATCGATGAAAATAAAATTATAAACGCAGCAAAATTAGCTCAGGCTCATGAATTTATTAATGAGTTTCATGAGGGATACGATACCATAGTAGGAGAAAAAGGAGTTACTCTTTCGGGTGGACAAAAACAAAGAATTGCTATGGCAAGAACTTTCATTAAAAACCCCAAAATATTGATTATTGATGATTCTACATCAGCTATTGATGCTAAAACTGAAAAAATGATCAATGATGCAATGAGAGAAATACTAAAAAATAGAACAACCATTATTATCACACATAGGCTGTCTAATTTAATTGATGCAGATAAAATATTGTTTTTACAAAATGGGATAGCTAAAAAAATTGGAACACATGAGGAGTTAATAAAAAATTTTGATCCTTATAGACAAATATTTTCGGTATATCAAGAATTACCACCTATTGAGGAGGGGGAAAAATAATGTCTATGCGAAACAGAATTGAAAGGGCATATTTTGATAAAGAATATACTTTCAAAGAGACTATAAGTCGAATATTTGATTTAGCATCTACTCAAAAACTTAATTTAATTGGATTAGTCGTTGTGACCCTATTTGAGGCATTAGTATATATTTTGTTACCATTTTTAGTTAGAGAAGGCTTGAATTCAATTGCATTATTTTCAGAGAACCTAAGTTTTGAATTTGCGAAATTTGTTGGATATATTTATTTAATTGGAGCATTTGTACAATGGCTAATTGTTTATTTTTTGATACGATTAGAGGTTATAATTACAGCCAAGTCGATTTCTGACTTAAGGATAAAAATGTTTGAAAAGTTACAAAAAATGGATCTTGGATTTTATGATAAAATGCAAACTGGAAAAATAATGAATAGAGTCATGGATGATAGTAATCAAGCTGGTGCCTTGGTTACGGTATTCTCATTATTTATGTCATCATTGATTTTGATGGTAACCATTTTGTCCATAATGTTCTCTGTAAATGTAACTTTAACCTTATGGATTTTATTAGGTATACCTATAACGATTGTTCTAGTATTAATCATTGCAATATTTTTGCGAAGATTTGCAAGAGTTGTTAGAAAAACTCGAGCTGCAGTTAATTCAGCAATACAAGAGACAGTCACGGGTGTATCAGTAATAAAAGGATTTAATCGAGAGGAACAAAACAAAAAAGATTTTATTGACTTAAACGATAAAAATCTCAAGGCAAATTTAAAATTATCATATACATTTTCAATTTTTTTCCCATTAATAGACTTTTTATCAATTCTATTATTATTTACAATTTTAGAAACTGGAGGTGGAGAAGTGATAAATGGTAAAATAGGAATTGGAGATTTATATTTATTTTATGCATATACCTTAAGATTATTTGGTCCAGTAATACAATTAGCACAACAAGTAGCGAGGATCCAAGCAGGAAGTGCAGCTACGGAAAGAATTTTTTCTTTATTAGATATCAATTCAAAAATGAAAACAGGAAATAAAATTATAAAAGAATTAAAGGGGCACATCACATATCAAAATGTTACATTTTCGTATAATGACAAAGAAATGATATTTGAAAATATGAATTTAGAAATTGAACCAAATACTAAAATTGCTCTTGTTGGACACACGGGAGCGGGAAAATCAACTTTTGTATCTTTATTAAGTAGGTTTTATGAATTGAATGATGGTTACATATTTATTGATGGTTTCAATGTTCAAGATTTAGATATTGATAGTTATAGAAAACATATCGGATTAGTTCCACAAGAACCATATTTGTTTTCAGGTTCAATTCTCGAGAATATAAAATTTGGAAACATTAATGCGAAAGATAAAGAAATTAAAGATATTATTAGCAAGACAAACCTAAATGAGTTCATCAACTCATTACCTGAAGGTTTAGAGACAGATGTTAGAGAGAAGGGATCGAGATTATCAAGAGGACAGCGGCAATTACTCACTATGGCAAGAGCATTATTAGCAGATCCTAAAATTTTGATACTTGATGAGGCAACTGCTTCAGTTGATGCTTATACTGAAAGTTTGATCCAAAAGAGTTTAGAGAAATTATTTGAAAATCGAACATCTATTATTGTTGCACATAGATTATCTACCATACTAATGGTGGATAGAATATTAGTATTTGAAAATGGTAAAATAGTTGGAGATGGAACTCATCAAGAGTTAATAGCAAAGAATAAAACATATAAGTCATTATATGAAACATATTATTCATTTCAGGGAATAGATAACTAATACTAAAAGTAAATTTCTTTAGTTGAAATAATTATAATATATTACCCATAGAATTGTTTTTTATCAGATTATAATTACTATGTTATAATTAGATTTTCTAATATAATTTATGGCGAAATATATGAAAAGATTACAAGTAATACCTATACTAGTTATGTTAATCTTAGTATTTCAAGGTATTAATTCGTATGTTAGTGAGGACCAAATTTCTACGTTAGGTGTTATTGAAAATGATAATATTGTAAAAGAACTAGATAATTTACCAAACATTATATTTATGATAGGAGATGGGATGGGGGTTGAGCAATTAAAGGCAGCAAGTATGGTCGAATATGGTGTTTTAAATGGAACAATAATGGATTATGAGTTTTCAGATTATGGGTTATATGGAACAAATGACATTGAAAATAAAACCACTGATTCTGCAGCAGCAGGAACAGCTTTGTCTACGGGGCAGTTAACAAATTATGGAAGAGTAGGAATGAAATCTAATGGTGAGACTTATGTGAAAAATATCTTAGAGTATCTAAGATACGACTTTGGTTATAGTTCAGGAATTGTTTCCACTACACATATTGCACATGCAACTCCTGCTACTTATGTGGCACATTCAAACAGTAGACATAATTATGAAGAGATTTTGAGTCAAATGCTTAATCATGAATTAGAAGTTATATTAGGAGGAGGGCAAAATGCAGCATATATTGGAAATAAAAATAAAGCCAAAACTTTGGCAAAAAATAGCGGATATGATGATATAGCTACGAATAGAGAGGAATTAATGAAATATACAAATACATCTGAAAAACTATTTGGAATATTTGGACAATATCAATTTGAAGGAGGGACTTATGAGTCACATATGCCATATGAGTTATGGCGAAATACCACTTTAGACCCATCTTTAATAGAAATGACGGAAGCAGCAATAAATGTATTAGAAAAAAATCCGAACCCATTTTTTTTAATGGTTGAGGGAGGTAGGATAGATCATGCAGGTCATAGAAGTTTTAATACAGAGGATGCATATGAAACAAAAAATCAATTAAATATAATTGAGACAATATTCTTTGAAAAATCGGTTAAGAAAGCATTAGAATTTGCAAAAAATGATGGAAATACGATTGTAATTGTATGTTCAGATCATGAAACAGGAGGAATGAAACTAATTGATTATAGTGGTTTAAGTACAGATGATTTACCAAATAAAGATATGAATAGAATAGATCAAATGTCCAAAAGATTAGAGCGAATTTCATTACTTAACGTAACATGGCAGGGAACTGCACATACAGATACATTTGTACCAATTTATGCATACGGATTAAATATAGATAATTTTAATGTGAACCAAATTATAGATATATTTTGGATATTAAATGAGGAGTTAGGTTCATTCCCAGTGATTGATGATTACAAATTTACAATAAACGATGGAGTATTAGATTATTATGTGAGTCTCAAGGATTTAGATACATCTGCAACTAAAATTAATTTATTTGCAATTTCTAATGATGAAATTTCAATAATGAATGAGATCAATATAGAATTCAATAATATGGCGATTATGAATTATAATAATAGTATGAATATTGAATTTAATGAGACGGTTGAATTTTTTATTGAAATTATGGATGGTAATAATAGTGTATTCTCATTAGGAAGTGAAAATAATTTGATTGCTCAGCAGGTTGAGCATCTAAAACCAATTTTTGAAACAACAACAATTACACAAAGCTCGAGTAATCAAACCTTGTCAGAAACTATGCTTAATAGTACTATAGTTTCGACAAGTACTGAAATAAATGAGAATACTGAGGGAGATACAACTATTTCATCTAAAACATCGAATGAAAATGTATATTTTCATGCAATACCTTTGTGGTTATCTGGTTATGCTATTGTTTATATTAGGAGAAAAAAATTAAATTAAATTAACATGATGAACTACTTCACAATATTATTTTATTTTCATATAATAGTTTAGGTGGAATGTGATTATATTTAAAGCAAGATTGCGATGTGGATATGTAAATGGTTGAAGTTCTTAAAATTGAAGAGTTTAACTTAGAGGAAAAATTATCTGAAAGTTATGACTATTGTTATAGAATGATGAAAGAAAATAGTAAATCATTCACTTTTGCTAGTAATTATTTAGATAAACTACAACAGAGAAGTGTGGCTGCGCTTTATGCGTATTGTCGTTACACTGATGATATTGCAGATGATATTAATTTAGATAAGGAAATTAAAATTAAAAAATTGTTGGAATTAGAAAATCAAGTACTGAATATTAAAGATTTAGAATTTAATGAAAATCCAATTTTACATGCCTTGAAAGATACGGTTGACAGATATGATATGCCATTATCACATTTAATTGAATTAATTAATGGATGTAGAATGGATTTAGAAATTACTGAGTATGAAACTATTGACCAATTAGATTTATATTGCTACAGAGTTGCATCAATAGTTGGAGTGTTAATGTGTTATATAGCGGGATCTACATCTGATATTGCATTAGAGAGAGCAGCAGATTTGGGTAAAGCTATGCAGATTACAAATATACTTAGAGATATTTCAACTGATTTTGAGATGGGTAGAGTTTATATTCCGATGGAATTAAGAGAGAAACATAATGTAAATCTTGAAGATATAAGAAAGAAACATGTTACTCCTGAATTTATTAATTTGATAAAAGAAGAAACCAATAGAGCCAAACATTATTATAAATTAGGTGAAGAAGGTTTAGTGTATCTTCCTGATGGATTCAATTTTAGCATTGAAGTCGCATCTAAAGTATATGCCGAAATACTTAATGAAATAAAAAGAATGAACTATCTAATATTAGGTGATAGGGCGATTGTTTCAAAAAGAAGAAAAGTATGGTTGACGTTTAAATTAAAGGTTAAGCGAATTTATTTCAAATCTCCATTTGGATACTTGCATGGTATTGGAGTTGATACACTTTAATGAATAAAAATAAAAAAGCAGTAGTAATAGGATCTGGTTTTGGAGGTTTATCATCAGCATTAATGCTCCAAGCAAATGGATATGAGACGATAATTGTAGAGGCATTAGATATTCCTGGTGGAAGAGGGAGAGTTTTCAGAGTAAAGGATTATGAGTTTGAAGCAGGACCGACTGTGGTTACTGCACCTGAATTATTAGAAGAAGTATATGCAAAGGCAGGACTAAATTTCGATGAAGAAATAGAGTTACTTGAAACTACTCCATTTTATGATTTATTTTGGGAAGATGGCACACATATGCATTACTATGGAGATGAAAAATTATTACTCGATGAAATAATGAAAATTAGTCCTGAAGATGTAGACAATTATTCTAAATTTTATGATCAAACCTGTAAAATATATAAAAAAGGATTTGATGAATTAGTTAGAGAACCGTTTCTAAATTATTTTGATTTTGTTAAACAGTTACCAAATTTAGCATATTTGAGAGCTGACAGATCCGTATTTAGCTTAGCAAAAAAATATTTCAAAAATGATAAATTAAGACAAGCATTTTCATTTCACTCATTATTGTTAGGCGGGAATCCTACGACTACAACTTCAATTTACGCGTTGATACATGCATTGGAGAGAAAGGAAGGAGTGTTTTATGTTAAGGGTGGAACGCATGTTTTGATTGAAAATATGTTGGATAATTTCAAAAAAATGAGTGGAGAGATAGTTTACAATCAATCAGTAGTTGAAATTTTGGTGGATAATCAAGAAATAAAAGGAGTAAAATTAAGTGATGGATCAATAATCGAAACAGATATTGTTGTGTCTAATGCAGATATAACAAAAACATATTTGGAAATGCTACCAAATAATGTAAAGAAAGATTATGACAAAAAATGGTTTGGTAAAAAAAAGTATACACCCTCGTTATTCGTAACCTACTTTGCAACAAATAGAGAATATAAAGATTTAGCTCATCATTCAGTAGTTTTTGGGGGAAGATATGAGGAAATGCTAAAAGATATCTATGAACCAAATAATATATTAACTGATGATTTTTCATTGTACCTACATGCACCAAAAAGGAGTGATAATTCAAGAGCTCCAGATGGTCATGAAATGTTCTATGTTTTATCCGTGGTACCAAATTTAAAATCATTAGATAATTGGGAAGAAATAAAAACAGAATATCAAAATAAAATATTGAAGAGTTTAGAGGATAGACAAATAATTCCAAATTTATTTGACCACTTGGAATTTGCAGAGAGTTTTACTCCAAATGATTTTGAGAGTGTATTACAATCACAACATGGCTCTGCTTTTTCACTTCAACCTACTTTATTTCAATCAGGTCCGTTTAGACCTATGAATAAATCAAAAATGATAAAAGGGTTATATTTTACAGGAGCAGGAACTCAACCAGGAGCAGGAATACCAGGGACGATTGCATCGGGTTTAATTACTACAAATTTAATTTTTAATGATTATCCAAGTATAAAGATTATTGAAAACCTTAAAAATAAAATTACGGAGTGATAATATGGCTTTAGAGCAGGAACAATTATTTTCTAAAGAAGAGGAGTCTATTTTAACCAAACATAATATGGTAGTAGGAGATTTACCTGATAATATTAATAGAGATGGTATTATAAAAAATAAAGGACAAAGATTTAACCCGAACCCCATAGAATATCTAAGATTAACAAAGAAATTTACTCAAAGAGATTGGGTAATATATATTTTTTGGATAGGAATAATGTATGGATTGGGTGGTGCTATGTCTATTTTTCTAATAGCAGGGTTATTTGCTGGAGCAGTGTATCCACCATTTGTTTGGTTGATACCCATAGGAATTTTCACATTTAGTGTCAGTATAACCTGGGATAATATAGCTCATACCGTAATTTACAAAGAATGGATTACTGACTCAGAATATATGGTTCATAATTTTAGTACTGCTTCTGGAGTGATGTCTGTGTTTGCACTTTTACTTGCATTTGAATTTCCAGAATTTATGAAAGTACCTGTTTATGTGTTCGCAGTTTTAAGTGTTGTATATTCATTAATAGATGAGAGTATGCATTGGGAAAGATATTCGAGAGGAGGATCTGGATGGGTCGAAGTAACATGTCATTTTGGAATTCTAATTGGTCATTCATTAATGCTATTAGCATGGATATTTTGGTATGAAGATGGATATCAGGGATTTGCAGAAGCTCTAAGCTTTTGGGGTATAGAATAAGGAAAAGAGATTTTTTGAGGAAAATATAAATGTTTAAAAAAAATTTAATTAGAATTTTATTGATTTTATTAATTTTGTTAATATCTTATTTTTTTAGTATTGCTGGAGCTTCTAATGG
>CEPT01006117.1_pt1 | contig 13676 bp, 9 predicted proteins | sample 356221 | NCBI WGS metagenome assembly CEPT01 (sample SAMEA2620081, study PRJEB7988) | marine metagenome | isolation source: saline water (ENVO:00002010), including | reverse complement strand
GAAAATAATAAACCAAGATTATTATATCATTTAAAAAGAAGAGGATATAGGGGTTTTTCTATGAACCGACCTGATAAATTAAAAGGTGCTTTATCTAAAACCGAATTAGAATTAGGTGGAATACCTAATAGTTCTGAAGACATTAAGCAAGCGCATGCATCTGCTATTGAATCTTATATTGAAGAATATATTGGAAAAAATGATGATTCATATGGTAATATGTATTTTCAAAGAACATTAGAAGACTGGGCAAGATTTGATATTTCACGTAGAACATCTTTTGATGCGTCTATAAGTAGCGGGTTAGCTATAATGGCTTGTAGAAAACATTTATATAAACCAAGCTCAGAAAGAACAGTTAAAAAATTAGATTTTGAATTTTCACGATACAAAAATGAAGGGTATCAAAGCGAGTTAATAAAATAAGTATGGCAAAATTAAAAGGAAAAGTTTTAACACAATTTCCAAGTCAAGCGGTTTCCGATGCAGAAAAGAAAACCAAAAAGTATGGGTTATCTGTAGGAAGAGCTATTGAGCAAGAGTGGTTCAATAAGGATAATAATGGCATAGGGAAATTCTATAATTCTAGACAAGAAGCTCATAGGCTAAGATTATATGCTCGTGGAGAACAATCAATTAGAAAATATAAAGATGAATTTGCAATTAATGGTGATTTATCTTATCTTAATTTAGATTGGAAACCAGTTCCTATTATACCTAAATTTGTAGATTTAGTTGTAAATGGAATGCAAGATAGACTGTTTCATATTAAAGCAGTTGGTCAAGATGATATTTCAACGGGTAAAAGAACTAAATTTGTTAATGATGTACAACAAGATTTAAATACAGCTAATTTATTATTAGATATAGAAAGAAAATTAGGTGTATCTGCTAGAAATTTTGCTGTAAATGATTTACCTGCAAATACAGAAGAGTTAGAATTATATATGCAGCTTAATTATAAGCAAGGTATTGAAATAGCTGAAGAAGAAGCTATTAACAATATTTTTAAAGCAAATAAATATAATGAAATTAAAAAACGTATTGATTATGATTTAACTGTATTAGGAATAGGTGCTGCTAAGCATGCATTTAATAATACAGATGGTGTAGTAGTTAAATATGTTGATCCAGCTAATTTAGTTTATTCATATACTGATGACCCTAATTTTGAGGATTGTTATTATTTTGGAGAAGTTAAATGTATAAAAGTTAATGAACTTAAAAAAGAATTTCCAGGATTACCTAATGAAGAAATTGAAACTCTTGTTAGTCAAAGTTCAAGATTTAATGATTATAATGACCCTAATCATAATTTTTATAATCAAAGTGAGCTAGCTGCTAAAAATACATTAAATGTGCTTTACTTTAATTGGAAAACATGGGAAAACGATGTTTATAAAATAAAAGAAGTACCCACTGGTGGTAGTAAAGCTATTCCAAAAGATGATACATTTAATCCACCTAAAGATAAACGAACTAGATTTGAAAGAGTAAAACAAACAAGAGAAGTTGTTTATGAAGGTGTATTAGTATTAGGATCTGATCATCTTTTAAAGTGGGAAAAAGCTACCAATATGATAAGGCCCACTAGCAATATAAATAAAGTAATGATGAATTATGTTGTTAGTGCTCCTAGAATGTACAAAGGTAATATTACATCTTTGGTTTCAAAAATGACACCATATGCAGATTTAATACAATTAACACATTTAAAATTACAACAAGCTATACAAAGAATGACACCTTCAGGTGTGTATGTTGATGCTGACGGGCTTGCTGAAATTGATTTAGGTAATGGCACAAATTATAATCCTCAAGAAGCTTTAAACATGTACTTTCAAACAGGATCTATAATTGGTAGATCTTTAACTATGGAAGGTGAAAGAAATAACGGAGCTATTCCTATTCAAGAATTACCTGGAGGGGGAGGTAACCAAATACAAGTATTAATTGGTGCTTATAACCAATATATACAAATGATAAGAGATACAACTGGTTTAAATGAAGCAAGAGATGCGGCAGACCCAGATCAATATTCTCTTGTAGGTGTACAAAAATTAGCAGCAGCGAATAGTAATGTTGCAACAAGACATATACTTCATTCTAGTATGTTTATTACAACTTGTTTAGCTGAAGCTATTTCATTAAGGTTTAAAGATGTACTAGAATATCATCCTACTAAAGACATGTTTATAGATTCTATAGGCCAATTTTCTGTAGGTTCTTTAGAAGAATTAAATAATCTTAATTTACATAACTTTGGTATATTTTTAGAATTAGAGCCTGATGAAAATGAAAAACAATTATTAGAAAATAATATACAAGTTGCATTATCAAAAGATAGTATTCATTTAGAAGATGCTATTGATATTAGAGAAGTAAAAAATTTAAAATTAGCTAATCAATTATTAAAATTTAGACGACTTCAAAAACAAGCTGCAGATCAAGTACAAGCTCAAGCTGCATCGCGAGCACAAGCAGAAGCACAAGGGCAAGCACAAATACAAATTGAAGAAGCAAAAGCACAATCTGAACAAATAAAAACAGATTCTAAAATTCAATTATCTACAGCTGAAAATGAAATGTCTATTAGAAAAATGGAAATTGAAACAAGAGCTAAAAAAGAACTTATGCAATATGAATTTAATTTAAATGTTCAACTTAAAGAACTTGAATTAAAATCACAAATGGAGTTAGCAAATAGAAGTAACCAGTCAATGTTACAACGTGAGCTTATAAGAGAAGATGTAAAACTTAAAACGTCTGGTCGATTAAGTGGCGCTCCAAATACAGATAATCCTACAAAGGATTTTGAATCTAAAGGTAATGATACTTTAGGCGGCTTTGATACAGGTCGTTTTGAAGCATCTTAATATTTAAACAATTATTTTATTATATACAATTATGGCAAAAGAAAAAAAACAAGATACATCTATAGAAGTTAAGGATGTAGGCGAAATTAATCCTGAAACAGTAACCCCTGAAAAAAAAGAAGCTGCAGTATTACAAAAAGCAGTTGATGAAGGTAAGGTAGCTCCTGAGTATGGATTACAAGACGATGGTGTTTATAAAGTTAATTTAGATAAACCACCAGTTCCTAAAGAGGAAATAAAAGAAGAAGTTAAAGAAGAAGTTAAAGAAGAAATAAAAGAAGAAACAAAAGATGCCGTTCAAGAGCAAGAAACAGGAAACATTCCTGAAGATAAATTATCCGACAATATACAAAAGGTGGAGGAAGAAGTACGGACTGTTCAAGAACCGGAAGTAAAAGAAGAAACTTCAGAATCTCCTTTAGAATTAGTTAATGATGAAGAAGATAACATTGACAAGAAACGAATGGATGGAAAGCCTCAAGCTACCAAGCCCATATCGGAACAAAAAGAAATATTACAGGAAGGAAAAACACAAGAACTTCCTGAGGGAATAGATAAACTTATACAGTTTATGCAAGAAACTGGAGGAACAGTAGAAGATTATGCAAAACTAAACAGAGACTATTCTCAAATAAATAACGTAGATCTTATAAAAGAATACTACGAGTACACTAAACCACATCTAAATCAAGAAGATATTAAATTTTTAATGGATAAAAAATTTGCTTATGATGTGGAGACGGATGACCCGTCTGACGTAAAAGCTAAGCAATTAGCTTTTAAAGAAGAAGTATTTAATGCACAAGAGCTTCTAAGGACAACTAAAGAAAAATATTATAATGATCTTAAGTTAAGATCAACACAAAATAATATTCCTAAAGAGTACGAAGAAGCTGTAAATTTTTATAATACTTCTAAGCAATTTGAAGAACAAAATAACTTAGCTAAAGAAAGTTTTCTAAAGGAAACTAATAAAGTTTTTAACGAAGAATTCAAAGGTTTTGATTTTAAGGTAGGAGAAAACAAATATCGATTTAAGATAGATAATCCAAGCAAAGTTAAAGAGTCTCAATCAGATATATCTAATTTTTTAAATCTGTTTACAGATGAAAAAGGTAGCATGAAAAATATGCAAGGATACCATAAAGCTTTATTTACTGCACAAAATGCAGATAAAATAGCCAATCACTTTTATGAGCAAGGCCGTGCCGATGCAATAAAAGAATCTGCTAGAAAAGCTAAAAATATAAATATGGATCCAAGACAAGAAGGTGCTACTATAACATCTAATAGTGGAGATAGGATTAGAGTTGTTTCTGGAGATTCGTCTGATAAATTGCGAATTAAATGGAAATAGTTTAACTTAAAATCAAAACATTATGGCTTTTACAAGCGGAATTCCGGCTGCATTACAACCGACTCAAACGAAAACGTTGTACTCCGGAAACTACATTGATTTCACAAATACAAATTTTGATCAATGGACACAACAATTTTTACCAGATGTATACGAAAAAGAAGTTGAAAGATATGGAAACAGATCAATCGGTTCTTTCTTACGTATGGTATCTGCGGAGATGCCTTCTACTTCAGACCAAATTATTTGGACTGAGCAAGGCAGATTACACACTAGATATGTAAATGTAATTCCAAGAGGAAATGCAGGTGCTATGCCTGTTGCTGGTGGTGGACAAGCGGCTATTGCTGCTGCTGCTGCATCAGGTGGTGTACTTAACTTTGAAGTACCAACTGCGCAACCTGCAAGTTTAGGAGTTAGCCCAGCTACTCAAACACAACAAGTTAACTTTAAGGTAGGACAAACTATAATGGTTCAAGTTCAAACAAATGCTACTTCAGCAGTTGGTGGAACTGGTGCTGTTATTAAAGGAGTTTGTACTAACGTTGGAGTTGGTGGTGGTGGTACTACTGGCGGTCAAATGTTCCAAATCCAAGCTTATGAAGCTCACGGTGGAGTTGCAGCTGCTGAAAGAGTAACTGCAATTTGCTATGGATCTGAATTTGCTAAAGGTACAGGAAACTTTACTGATAGCTTAGATCCAGGGTTTGCTACATTTACTAACTCACCAATTATATTAAAAGAAAACTATCAAATCAGTGGATCTGACACAGCTCAGATTGGTTGGATTGAAGTTACTTCTGAAAATGGTGCTAGTGGATATTTATGGTATATAAAGTCTGAGCATGAAGTAAGACTTAGATGGGAAGACTGGCTAGAAATGTCAATGGTTGAAGGTGTTAAATACGCCTCTGGAGGTGCTGCAATTACATTAGGTACTTTTGGTGGACCATTAGCTGCTCAAAATGCAAGAGGTACTGAAGGGTTCTTCGCTGCATTAGAATCAAGAGGAAACGTTTATACTGGATTTGGTGGCCAAGCTGCTGCTGGTGCAGGTAACGGTGGACTTACAGATTTTGATGCTGTACTTAAGCAATTAGATAAGCAGGGATCAATTGAAGAAAATATGCTTTTCTTAAACAGAGAGCTATCTTTAGAAATTGATGACATTCTTGCAATGCAAAATGGTAATTATGCTGCTGCTGCTGGACATTCTAAAGGTACTTCTTATGGAGTATTTAACAACAGTGCAGACATGGCTCTTAATTTAGGGTTTACTGGATACAGAAGAGGTTCTTATGACTTTTACAAAACTGACTGGAAATACTTAAATGACTGGTCAACTCGTGGAGGTTTTGGTGATGTTGAAGGTGTATTAGTTCCTGCTGGAACTTCTACTGTTTACGATCAACAGTTAGGCCAAAATATCAAAAGACCATTCTTACACATCAGATATAGAGCATCAGAAACTGAGAACAGAAAAAACAAATCTTGGATTACAGGATCTGTTGGAACTGATTCACCAAGTTCTGATATCGATATTATGAAAGTAAATTACTTAAGTGAAAGATGTTTAATTACTCAAGCTGCTAATAATTTCGTATTATTTAAAGCTTAATTTTAACTATAGGATACGGGCTCTTCGGAGCCCTATATCCTTATTTTATATTATTTTATTATGACAACACAAACAAAACCAAAAAGTTCTGTAGCCGAAATGGAAAAAAATTGGACATATAAAGACAGAACTTATGTATTAACAGGACAATATGCACCTGTTTCTTATACAATACAAACAAAACATACTCCTCGTAAACCGCTAATGTGGTTTGATGAAGGATTAAAAATGAATAGAGAAATAAGATTAGCAAATAATCAAAAGTCTTTATTTGTAGATGAACAAGAAGGATTTGTTACATTAACTCATGTAATGTTTCAAGATGGTACACTTATGGTGCCTCGTTCAGAAGTAGCTATGCAAAAACTTTTATCTATTTATCATCCTTTAAAAGATAAAAAATGGGTTGAAGTTGATACTGCTAAAAAAGCTGCAGATGAAATTGATACTTTAGAATTTGAATTAGAAGCATTAACATTAGTAAAAGAGTTAGATATAGAACATTTAGAAGCTATTATGAGAACTGAATTAGGAAGTGCAGTTTCTTCTATGTCATCTAAAGAATTAAAGCGTGATGCTTATAAATTTGCAAGACGTGAGCCTGCTTTATTTATAGAATTATCAGAAGATGAAGATATAAAATTAAGAAATTTAGCTAATAGAGCAGTTGAACAAGGCATAATTAATTTAACTGAAGATAATACAGTATTTAAATTTGCAAATGGCAAAAAAATAATTACTGTACCATTTGATCAACATCCTTATGCGGCATTAGCCCAGTACTTTAAAACTGACGATGGTGTAGATTTAATGAAATCATTAGTTAAAAAGCTTCACTAAGCTTACAGGATATAGGGCGAGAAATCAGCCCTATATTCACTAATTATAACAACCTATAAATGATTAATATTAATAACGTATATCAGACAGTTCTTATTTTAGCAAATAAAGATAATAGAGGATATATTACACCTGATGAGTTTAATAGAATGGCTGATCAAGCACAAAATGAAATATTTGAAGCATACTTTGCAAGAGATGCATCTTATCAAGCTGCTGGTGGAATTCAAAGTGACTTTTCCAACCCTGTATCTAATGTTGCTGAAAGAATAAATTTGTTTTATAAAAGTGTTACACCAACTATTTCAAATGGTATTTTTCCATATCCAGATGATTTAAGACAATTAGGTGTAGTTAGTGTAGATGAAAGAGTTGCAGATAAAGCTACTCATGAGCATGTTAAATATATTAATCTTTCTCCTTTAACTTATCCGGTTAAAACACAACCAGTATATACTGTAAATGCAACAGGTATAACAGTGTATCCTACAACCGTTACAACTGGAGTTAAAATGGAATACTTAAAAAATCCTACAAGACCAAAATGGGGATATGTATTACAAGGTACTATACCGTATTATGATAGTACTCAATTTGATCCTTCAACAGATAGTTATGATACACCAGCAAAGTCTTATAATTTTGAGTTAGATTCATCGGAATTTCCAGAATTAGTTGTAACAATATTAGGTTATGCTGGATTAACAATTAAGCAAGGTGATGTAACAGGATTTGCACAAGGTAGAGAAGTACAATTTCAACAAACTGAACAATAATGGCAATATCAAGAAAACCTTTAGACGTAGATAATTATTCTGCATTAGATGGCGGTAATGGTACCGCTGTACCGGGTTACTACAGAAGAACCAATTTAAATGATATAATTAATAATTTTATGGTAGCTTATGTAGGTGATGATAAAATTCTTAATAAAGTGCCTAGATATGAAGTTGCATTTTGGGCACAAAAAGCAGTTCAAGAATTTAGTTATGATGTATTTCATTCTGAAAAAGCAATTGAAATACAATTAAGTTCTTTACGTCAAATGTCTTTACCATCTGATTATGTAAATTATGTAAGATTATCTTATACAGATAAGTCTGGTATTGAAAGAACAATTTTACCTAGCGGCACAACTCACGCAAACCAAGGTGTTGCACAAGATGAAAACTATCATTATCTTTATGATCAGGATGGTAATGTAATTTATGCACAAGAATCTGAAACTATACAAAGATGGCAAAACGCAGAAAATCATGTAGACACAGAAGAAGCTTTAAATTATTATAGTGGATATTATGATTTTGATGATTTTGGATATTATGGCCGTAGGTACGGATCAACACCACAATTTCAAAATACAAATGGAAGCTTTGTATTAGATTTAGATGCAGGCCAAATTTATTTTGATTCAGTAATTCCTCAAAATACTTATGTTACATTAAGATATATATCTGATGGGTTAGGTAATAATGGTGATTTTGATAATGTATTTGTACCTAAAATGGCTGAAGATGCTGTTATGTCAACTATATTATATAATTTATCTAAAATAAGAACAAGAGCAAGCGGAGCTGCGGGTCTTTATAAACAAGAAGCAGCCGCTAAAATGCGAAATGCTAAGATTAGATTATCTAATATGAAAGTACAAGAAATGACTAATATTTTCCGTAATAAAGCTAAGTGGATTAAACATTAATATAATTTTATGCCAGAAATAAAAAGAGCGTTTAATGTCGGCAAAATGAGCCGAGATTTAGATGAAAGAATAGTACCGGCAGGAGAATATCGAGAAGGCCTAAATATAAATATAGGTCAATCAGAAAGCTCTGATGTAGGAGCTATAGAAAATTTATTAGGTAATAAGCTTGTTACTGTTACTGGGCTAACAGGTGGAACTTGTATTGGATATGTAAGTGATTCTAATTCTGAAAAAATATATTTCTTTGTAACTAATAACTCTATATATAATGAAACTAATACAGGTAATCATGGTATATTTGAATATGATCAAAAAACAAATCAAACTACTGGATTATTAGTTTCCCCACAATTAAACTTTCACACATCATATCCCATTACTGGAGTTAATATTGTTGATGATCTTTTATTCTTTACTGATAATAGAAATGCTCCAAGAAAAATTAATGTTGTTACAGCAAGAAATAATACAAGCTATTATGGATCAGTTGCAGATATTGATAATTTAATTTCAGTATGTAAGTTTGCACCTTATGAATCTCCAACTCTTGTTACAGCAACAAAAGAATCAAGTATTTCTTCTAACTTTATGCAAAATAAGTTAATAAGATTTTCTTATAGATGGCAATTTGAAGATAATGAATACAGTACTTTAGCTCCATTTACACCTATTTGTTTTTCAAGGTTAAATGAAACAGATACTATAAATACTAGCTTAAGTGATTTTGGTGAAATAGAAACTTTTGTTAATGCAATTAATCAAGTACAATTACAAGTACCCACACCTGTAGGCTATGGTATAAAAAATGTAGAGTTAATATATAAAGAGTCAGGAAGCCCTTCTTTATATGTTGTTCAAGATCAAGAAGTTACAACTGAACCATTTGTTAACTTTACATATTCATCAACCGATCCATTTAGAACATTACCATCTGATCAACTAACAAGAGTATACGATGCTGTCCCAATAAAAGCTCAAGCACAAGAAGTTGCTGGTGGTAGATTAGTTTATGGTAATTTTTTACAAAACTTTGATATACCAAACATAGCTTTTTCTGTTGAAAGAACAGGTGAAACATCTGCAAGAAATAATGTTTTAACAAATCAATCTGTTAAATCAAGAAGAACTTATCAAGTAGGTATTGTATTAGCTGATAAATTTGGTAGACAATCACCGGTTATATTATCAAGTTCTGGAACAGATACAGTTTTTGTAGATCCAAATACAGGTGATTCCAGTAGTACTACAGCATTTAATGCTTTAAGAATTACTTTTACCGATACAACTCAAATACCTAGCTGGGCTTATTCATATAGAGTTGTTGTAAAACAAAGAGAACAAGAATATTATAATTGGATTTCAATTGTTTCAGGTGCAAATACAGTAAAAAGATTAGGTGATAGTATAAATAAAATACCAAGAGATCAAGATGCAGTTATACCACCTAGTACATCAGCAACAATTTCACCTTGTGATGTTTCTGTATTTCCTAAATTTTTAAATAATGGTAATGTATATACATCACCACAAGCAAATTTAACAAAAGTACAATCAATTGGTAATCCTTCGGGTGATGCTTTAGTTACTACATTAGACAATGCTGGTAACGCTGTTACTTCTGGGCTGTGCGTTTTTGAAACAGAACCTGTTACAACAGAGTTAGATATATTTTATGAAACCCCAACCGGTGGATTAGTTTCAGAAATACCTGCCCAAGCAATTGATATAGATTTTTTTAACTGTATATTATTATCCTTTGATGTTGTACCTAATGCACACATTGAGGTGAACCGCATTAGGGCTGGTTTTAATGAGCCTTTTTTTGATGTAGGTGTAAAAGCATTTGCGGTAAAAGAAAATTTCACACAGGAGAGAAGATTTAATAGCTTAATTCATTCAAGTGGGTTACTTAATTCAAGAACTGGTATAAATTATATTAATCAATTTAATGATTCAGCTGGTGGATTAACAATATCTCTTGACCCATTAAATGGATCTATACAAAAACTTTTTGCAGACGATACAAAAATAAATATATTTCAAGAAGATAAAGTTTCTTTTTCTCCTATTGATAAAGATTTTATTTATTCAGCAGAAGGTGGAGCTATGCCTGTAACTAGTAATACACAATTTTTAGGTACAGTAGCTGCTTATCCAGGTTTATATGGTATTTCAAAAGACCCTCAATCTTTTGCATCATATGGATTTTCACAATATTTTACAGATAAAAATAGAGGAGCAGTTTTAAGATTAAGACAAAATCAAATACAAGAAATTTCACAAGTTGGAATGGCTGATTTTTTTAGAGATGCTTTAAAACAATCTACATCTGTTATTGGTTCTTATGATGAATACAGTAAAATATATGAACTAACATTAATTGGTTCTGGCTTTGATAGTAACGAAGATACTAATGTTGCAACTGCTTCTGATGGCTATTTAACTGTAGCTTTTGATGATAGATCTTCAGGTTGGACAAGTTTTAGATCGTTCAAACAAGAAGGTGGATTATCTTTAAATAATAGTTATTATACTTTTAATGGTGGTCAAATGTGGCAACATCATAATGATACAGTAACTAGAAATAATTTTTATAATGCTGGTACTGCTGAATCATATGTAATACCAATATTTAATGATGCGCCATCTTTAGTAAAACAATTTAACACATTAAGCTATGAAGGTGATAGTGGATGGCAATTAGATTATATTGAAACAGATATTGATAGTTGTGGGGCATTACCAGTGACAGCTAATACATTTAATACAACTTTACAATTATCTGGTGCAGCACCTAATTCTATTTTTGATGGTGCTAATACAGTAACAGCTAAACCAACAGTAAATGTTACTTGGGCTATATTTGTATCACCACTTAGTTCACAGTTTAAATTTAATGCTGTTAATGATGTTGTATTAACACCTGCAGCTGGAAGTAATTTAATTGTTAATAATCCAACAGCTATAACAGATGGTAAATTAGTATTTTTAATACAACATACTACAGGTAATTCTGATACTATTCAAACTTTAAATATAACAGGTAATGGCGCATCTCTTGCATTTACTGTTGCTTTATTAACTGTAAACACAATTGATACAATTGCATTTTCTGCATTAACACCAGCGTCACAAGTATTTAATAATGCTGGGTCAAATAATATAGTATTTTCTACAGCTGCGTTTAATAACTATTATATAGACAATGCTAATATAACTATAAATACAAGTAATATGCCTGCATCAACAAGTGTAGGCTCACCTACAAATGTTAGAAATGGTGATAATTTAACTTATACTATTCCAGTAACAGTACCAACATCGGCTACTGCTGGTATTATTACAGTTGGTGGAACAGCTACATTAAAACCACAGTTAACTTGGGCTACAGTGCCCGTACCTGGAGTATTAGCAACACCATCAGGAACTCTTGCTGGTACAGCATATTATATTTCACCTTTTGAAGCAGCTACTAGAAGATTTGCAACTATTACTTATACAGCAACTGGTACAACAAAAGTATTACTGTTAGATGCTTATAGTGCCACTTATAATGTGGCTAATACTGTAATAACAAAAACTCAATCTAATCAAGATGGTGTTTTAGTTTTAAATGTTCAATTACCAGTTATTACTTCGGATACTACAGCAACCGCTACAATTACAGGGGCTGGAGAAGTGACCGCAACTTTAGGTGCTATACCCGCTACTCAAGCATTAAATACAGGGGGAACAGCTGTAACTATAAATAATACATGGACTGTAGATATTAGCATTACGCCTAGTATTTCGTGGTTAAAAATAAATGGTGTATTTGGAGTTGGTGTAGCTGATCCAACACAAACATTTACTATAAGTGCTGATCCTAATACAACAGGAAGTTCTAGAACAGCAAATATAGTTATAGCAACTACCAATACAAGAGTAACAGGCGTAAGTCCTCATACAATAAACGTAACACAAGCAGGATAATGGCAAACTTAGTAACATTTCCTTTTCAAAATAAAGAAGGAAAATATTTTGCACCTATTAGTTGTTCAGAACCAGATTATATAGTTGTAAATGGAACTATACAAGCTAATGGAGAAAAAATAACAAGTGGATTAAAAGGAGCATATGCTACTGTTAAATTAACTTTACCGGTAGCTAATGCTTCTACAAAAAAAGAACTTTTTGCTTTAAATACTTTAGCAGTAAATTCTTCAAGTTAAATACAATCAATTAAATTTTATTTTATGTTAAGAGTAAGAAAATTATTAGAATCCGATTGGGAATTTTTACCAACCTGGTGGGATAAATATGATCAAGAGCCGTGGATTCATACGGAAACATTTAGAGATATTATGCCGGGTGCTTTTTTAGTAGGCCAATATGATACCAAAAGAGCTGGCTTAGGTGGATTTATGGTATGTAAAGATGACCATCCAATTGCAGCAATGTGGCTTGGATTAACAAATTCACATTGTGCATTACCAACAGCTGCAATATCAGACCCTGATTATAGAGATACAGATAGAAAAGAAGCTATACAATTATTAGTAAATTTTGTTACAGATTTTGCTAAAGATTTAGGGTTTAAATATTCATTTGGTTGGGCTCAAGAAGGGTACATGCTAGATTATTATTTAAATGCAGGATATGAAAAATGGAATAAACCATCTTATGAACTCATAAAAAAATTATAAATGGGAGGAAAAAAGAAACGAAATAGATACGCTGGTAGACAAGCTTTAGCAAACCAAGAGCAAATATTAGCTGATCAAGCTGCAGCTCAAGAATTATATGATGCAGATCTTGCAGCATTAAGAAATGCTAGTCAGGTAACTGATTTTTACGAAAATTTAGATTTTTCGGCTATTGACACAAGCTTAATGGATAGAGCTCAGGTACAGGATATGCAACTAGGTACTTTAGGTGCACAAAGAGAAGCTATAGCGGAAGGATACGATGCTGCTCAAACGAATGTAGCTGGCCTTGCTAGAGGTGCTGATACTGGTTTAAGTAATGTATTTAATAATCTGCAAGTTTCAACAGCAGGTGCTGAACTTGAAGCTCAAGAAGCAGATCAAGCATTAGCTGCTACTCAAGATATGATGATGCAGATGGGTGGTGGTGGCGGTGCTACAGCATTAGCACAACAAGCTGCAAGATCAAAAGCCGGCATTAGAGCTAGTATTGATCAACAAGTAAAGGCTAATGAAATGATGAGAGCTCAAGGTGAGCAGCAATTACAAAGAGATTTACTTGCACAAGGAAATTTAGCTTCTCAATTTGATTTAGGCC
>CEPT01151152.1_pt1 | contig 13820 bp, 20 predicted proteins | sample 356221 | NCBI WGS metagenome assembly CEPT01 (sample SAMEA2620081, study PRJEB7988) | marine metagenome | isolation source: saline water (ENVO:00002010), including | reverse complement strand
ACTGCTTTTTCATACATATTTATTTTGTCATAAGAGAAAGGTTTTTTACCAGTTTTTCTATTTACAATGTTGTGAAAGCTCCATAACATAAATATAAAATCTTGTTTATTTTTTATTTTTGTGAAATCATTATTTGATATAAATTGTTTAGCATGTGTTTGACAATATGGACATGGAAGTACAAAACATATTGATTTAAATATTTCAATCATTTCATTTTTAACAAGATTAAAATCTTCTTCTTTAATCTTATGTGCGAAAGTATGTAAAAAAAGCCATGTAGAATTACCCCAATTAGTCATTATATTAATATAATATAAAGAATTTATTTATTGAAATATATATGAATTATTTGATAGAAGGTGGATTAAATTTTATAGAAGAGTTAAATAAAGAAATTAGTAATAAAGAGGAAAAAAAAGATGTATGTTTAATATCTGGTAATGAATTGGATGAAAAACATATAACATTGAATTGTGGTCATAGTTTTAATTATGAATTTATATACAACGAAGTTAAATATCAAAAAAATACAAATCTAGATCCAAAAAAATTATCTATAAAAGAGATAAGGTGTCCGTATTGTAGAAAAGTACATTCAAGATTATTGCCTCAAATAAAAGGTTTTGCTAAAATTTCTGGTGTAAATTCTCCCGAAAAATATTGTATGTATTTATCTAAATGTCCTTACAGAGATAAGAACAATATAATATGTAACAAACCATGCAATAGTTTATATTGCAATAAACATAATAATATTGTAAGTAAACAAACATTTAGATGTGAATGTAAAACTAGTAAAGGAGAGCGTTGTAAAAATAATGGTATAATATACAAAGATTTGAAATATTTAAATAAAGATACGATAACATTTTGTGGTATTCACAAGAAGCAATATGACAAAAATGTTTTATTATATGAAAATGGTAAAGTAGTAGATATAATTAAAATAATTTAAAATATTTATATTATAAGAAATAATGAGTGATAAGAATAAAATAATAGACTTAGTAAGAAGATGGGTTATATTTGATGATAAAATAAAGAATCTACAGAAAGAGCTTACAACTTTAAGAAAAGAAAAAAAGACTATAACAGAAAATTTAACAAGTATAATGAAAGAAAATAATATAGATGAGTTTGACATTAATAATGGAAAGCTAGTCTATACACGATCAAAAATAAAAGCTCCATTAAGTAAAAAACATTTACTCAATAGTTTAAATCAGTTTTATAAAAACGATTCAGATATGGTAATTGAGTTAACAAAATTTATAATGGAGAGTAGAGAAGAAGTAACAAAAGACCAAATTAAACATAAAGATTAATATTATCTTATTATATAATGGTTAATATTAATTTTTATAAAAATACAACTGCAAATATCGATGCAGGTAATGTGATAAAATATCCCATAGAAAGTAATCTTACAATTAGCAAACCAAGTAAAGGATATAAGAAAGTAATATTTTGTATGTATAAAAAAATAGATATAGAAGATAAGCATTTTTTACAATATCTTCTCTATAAAAACAAAGATACCTCTAATTTGTATATGCCTTTTATAGACGAGAAAGATTCAGTTAAAGATTTTATCAAAAAAGTTATAGATAAAGAGCGTTACACTTTATTGGGTTATAGGATATTTAAAGAATGTTTGCTAACATTTATATCTCTTATAAATGCAGATACTGAATTGATACTACATAAAAAAAATGATATGTGGTGGTGGGCTACTATAGATGAAATAGTAAATTTAAAGTCGGTATACTCTTATAAAATAGATCCTTCAGTAACAGAAATTTTTTACATGAATCAAGACATGTGTTTTCTATTAGATGAAAAAAGTAATAAATTACAAACTCCTTTAACATGCTATAAAAGTGGGGACAATTTAAATACATTAGATTTTCAAATAGTCTATGGTTTTTTTAGATCAAGTATTTGGAACACTTTGGGCCCCTTTTATAATTTCAGATCTTTTGACGAAGCGATTACTATGTCGAGAGAAACTATAAGGTATGTTGGTAAGGAAGATTATAAAGTTAAAAATGATAAATTAGGTATAATTAGGGTAGCTGTATTTATGGGTAAAACTAAAGTTTTCATAAATTCAGAAAATGATAAGGAAAGTAGTTATAGCGATGTAGAATTAAAACAATTGGAAGATAAAAGAGTATCAGATAAACAAAAAAGTCAAATAAGAAATTTCAGACGAATGAATGATTTTGAAGGAGATTGGTCTTCAGAATATGATTCGGCACAAATAGGAAATATAGTTGAAAAAGATAAAGTAGTTTATTATGGATTTACAAGTTTATCATTAAAAGATCGCAATAATATTATAATATTAAGTTATAGTGAAATCAATGAAAATAAAGAAGATCCATTAGAATAATAATAATAATATAAATTGAAAACAAATAAAGTTAATAATATACTATAATAAATGGAGAATAGAGTAAATACCAAATCATCTAATTATACAGCAAATGTTAAGAGCGAAATGTTAGAGCATATAAATAATTTAAAAAGAGAGATAGAAAATTGCGAGGATCTACATTACAACCATCATATAGAAAATGTCATCAAACACATTAATTCAATCAAACCAATTGTTTTTACAAAAGAAGATTTTATGAAAAGAAAACGTAGTAAAAATAGTGTTACCTTGGCGGACAGATGTATGGCTAAAAGAGCGAATGGTGAGCAATGTTCCCGTAGGAAAAAAGATGGATGTGAATATTGTGGGACACATATTAAAGGTTTGCCTCATGGAGTAATATTGGCAGAAACAACGTCAGTTTTAAAACATAAGGAAGTTTGGTGTGAGGATATTGGTGGTATAATACAATATATAGATGCAGATGGAAACGTATATAGTCACGAAGATGTTATGAATAATGTAGTTAATCCAGCGATTATAGCTAAATATAAAATAGTAGATAATAAATATACTATTGTAGATACATGATTAGTTAGGTTTTCTTAAAATTTTTACAAATATAAAATATGGATAATGATATAAAATTTTTTTTAAATAAGATAGGGTTACCTATAAGTGAAGAATGTGAGCTCGAAGATCAATTGGTTCCAAGAGAAATGTTTCTAGATAAGGATATTTATAAAAAAATCTATGATGAAATTCCTATTCTTAAAAATTATATAAAATCATCTTGTAATACATGTTTGCATAAAAATGCTGAAACAAATCAAAAATGGCCTTTGTTGAATATAACGAGACAAATTCTAAAAAATTACAACTATAAAATGTCGCCAATTAGAAAGGCAGAAGGTTATACAGAAGATGGTACCAAAATTTATAAAAGATATTTTTTAATTTCAAAATGCGATATTTCAGATAATACATTATGTGAAGAATAACTAATGAAACCGGTGTTGTTATTAGCTATTTTATCAAATACTTTAGCATTTAGTATAAGAAACAATATCAAAAAACCTAATATTTTTATAAATAAAAGACTATTTGATGAAAATTTAATAATTCCAGAGAAAAATTCACTTGTAAGAGCATCATTATCTAATATCGCTTTACATGGTATGACAGATATATATTATAATGAACCATCAATGCTTCTTAAAAAATATTTTTTGAGTTATACCATAGTAAAACGATTAAATCCAATGTATAGATTTTATATACTTTTAATAAGTTCAATATTTCATATAAGAAACGATATTGGTATCGTTAATTCTATATTTTTACATATTTTATGGATATTTAAACCTAATTCATCGCTGCTGTATCTATCTTGTGTTCATGTGCCATTACATTATTTAAATGCTTTTAATAACAATATACCAATCGAGTTTATTATATTTTTAAATATATTGAGTTTATTAATAAGCTTATTACCTATTAATAAAATTAAAGAACCAAATAATATGTGGTGGATCTGGATAGTATTGGGGCATATAATGGTTATTAAATAAATTATGTTCCATCATCATCAGGTTTTCCTTGACAGCACATACATCTATAGACATTTAATTTGTAGTTATGAGTAACGAGTTTTCTTGGTCTAATAGGCATTATATTAGTTCCAGGGAATATTATTATTTAAATAAATACAATTTTCTTTAAGGTATATAAAAAATAACCAAAAATAAAATTTTTTTTCATCTAAAGATTGTAGTTCATCAATTTTATCTAAAAATTCTTTTACATATATATTGTATTTTGGATGACCTATATAATGCGTTCTAATATTAGGATTAAAATTAAAATAAAGAAATGTTTTAGGTGTAGGCATAATAACTAAATTATTTGAAGAATTAATATCAAAGTTAATGCTTGTAATCAGCTTATGTTTTTTCCATTGTTTTGGTATAATATGATGATCTTGAACTAAATTAGTATATTTTTTATATTTTTTGTATACTTTTCTTTTTTTTGATTTATATCTATAATCATCGTATTCTGGTTTATAGTGGTAAATATTGGTGTTAATATTGTTTATAGGGTGGATTTTACACACATTGTTAATGGAAAAAAAATAAGCAATGACAGAGGCAGAAAAACGCATCTATAAATTATGACAATAAATAATTATACATTTCTATAAAAGCAACTCCACAGGACAATGGTCTGATCCATAAATATCAGGTCTTATTTTTGAATCCTTAATCTTATCTATTAATGATTCATAAACCAAAAAGTAATCAATACGCCATCCCTTATTATTCTCTCTTAGTTTTGGGTTTCGTTGATCCCAATAGGTGTATTTAGATGGAGTATCACAAAATTTCCTAAATGAATCAACATAACCATTTTGCAATAGTATATCAAAATTTTCTTTTTCGGCATCTAAAAATCCTGCAGATTTGTTACGATTTTGATCCGGATTATGAATATCAATATCTTTATGTGCCACATTTAGGTCTCCACAAATAATTACAGGTTTAATTTTATTTAATTCATTAATATATTCTCTAAATTTAATATCCCACTCTTGCGTTCTAAAATTAAATCTATCTGAATTAAGTTTTTGTGAATTGGGTGTATAAACTGTTATAACTATATATTCTGCAAATTCTAGAGCAATAGTTCGACCTTCTACATCCATTTCCATCGGTTCAAATACTTTGATAGGTTCTTTCTTACACCAAATTGCAGTACCACTAAGACCCTTACGCTGTGTTATCCCTTGTGTTGCATGCCAATATCTATAGGGGTATTTTTCTTTTAATTCAAAAGATAACTTAACTTGATGCTCTTCTGCTTTGGTTTCTTGAAAACAAACTATATCATGATTTTCAACAAGCAAAAAGTCTAATCCGCCTTTTTTAATGCAAGCACGAATACCTGCAACATTCCATGATAATATAGATGTCATTTAATAATAAATATATAAATATTATTAAATCAATTTAAAATAACATAGTAAAATTATTTAATGTATGATTTTACAAAAAATCAAATAATATCAATGACAAATAATTTTGATAAAACTGATTTGAAATGGAGTAGAGCAAAATATTCTAATACATTAGGATTATCTTGTCTAGCATTTTTAACCCCAACCATATTTCTTAAAAGAAGTAATTTTTTAGAGATTATACTAGAATTTTTATTTTATTCACAAACTTCTTTATCGTTGGCCTCTGACTGGTACTATAGTGGAATGGATCATTGGACACACGGTGTTGATAGATGGCATGCTAGTTTGTTTTTTTCATTACAATGCCTTTTAACAGCAAAAAAAATACACATACTATGGCCCTTAATGTCTGCACCAGCAATTTATTGTTGGTATATGGGAAAAAAAGCAGTTAAGGAAAGAAACTGGGACAATTATGTTTATTATCATTCTTTATGGCATTATATAGGAGCAGGATTAATATGCCCTCTCTCAACATGGCTAGCATGTTATAATCAATAAAATAGCATTAAATTTAATATTATTCTTTTGTATATTTATCACATCCGGCACTATGTCTTAATGTAAACATATTACGTCTTTTCCAGTCATACCCTACAGCTTTTTCACTCATTATATACATATCTCCATCATTCAAAATAATACTTACACTTTCACTTTTTGGTTTGCTATTATTATACCATCTTATTTTGAACAACATACTTTGTCCCAATCTAATTCCTATTACCTTTTTTCTTTCGCTATCTCCATGCCAACCTATTCCACATTTTTTAATATCGAAATATCGGTTTCCTTCACATATCAAATTATTTGCTTTTTCTCCAATTAACATTTCTAATTCTTTTTTAAATTTCTCTAATGTTGGAACGCTATTATAGGCTACTATTCTTCCTTGCTTATTTTCATAATCTGGTTCAACTTCTTTATCGCCAAAACATACATTAGATCTAGCATGTTTATTTAATACTTTTTGTCTTCTTGTATCCCAATATTTTTTATCCCATTCAAACTTATTCATTTCCTTAAACATTTCTTTTGTTTCTGAGACCGCGTTTCTAATTATAAGAATATATGCATCTCCTGTAATTTCACCAAATTTAAGCTCATGCATTAATAGTTTAAATCTACATAAACTGTTGAGGTCTATAATTTCACACGTGTTTCCATTACTCTCATAATATGTTTTAATATTAAGTAAATCTTTAAGATTAAAACCGCTACCAATCTTACCTACATTACCAACCATTTTCATACCTGCATGATTTTCACCAGCATCACCAAATGTAAGTGTTATTGTTTCCGACATTATTATAAAAAAATAATATTAATTAATAAATATTTTCAATTTATTTTCTTTTTCCGAGCTTTTGTTGTTGTTGCAAATACATCCAACCAGATTGACATGGTGTCAAACTAAACTCTAAATGGCCTTTCCAATAAGGTTTAAGTTTTTCTGGGAAGTCAAGTGGACAAGGTTTAGACCTGTAATTAAGTATGCGACTATGTTCTTCTCTAACTTCTTTAAAAGGGTCTTCATAAAGATTTTGTTGAATATAACGATCACTATAAGTTATGTTTTTTGGAAAATCGCATTTTTTAATAGTTACACCATTAATAATAGTACTAGGTTCGCCTCGTTCCGACATCATTTGTATAGTAATTAAATATATTAATAATGTTCAATTTATATAAATAATATTTAAACATTGTTTATAAATGATATTTATAAAATGTATCAAGGTATTGTCATTTTCGGTGGGCTCTTTTCTTTTTTAGCTGCAATGGGAATAGGTGCAAATGATGTAGCCAATGCATATGCAACCGCGGTAGGTTCAAAAGCTATAACAATTAAACAAGCGGTAGTTCTTGCTAGTATTTTTGAAACCGGTGGGGCAATATTAATGGGTAGTCACGTTTCTAAAACAATAAGAAAAGGTATAGCCGATTATGAGTGTTTCGAAGATGACCCAGGTCCTTTAATGTATGGTTGTATGTGTGTATGTTTATCTGTGGGGGTATGGTTATTTGTTGCCTCTAAGTATGAAATGCCGGTTTCTACAACACATTCTTGTGTTGGTGGAATGATAGGTATGACTGTGGCTCTTAAAGGTGTTAATTGTGTAAATTGGTATGAGGAAAAAGAATTATTTCCTTATGTTGGTGGTGTAGCAGGAATAGTTCTATCCTGGCTACTTTCACCTTTGTTTTCGGCAATGATTTCTAGTACATTATTTGTGGTAATTAGACAAGTTATTTTAAGAGCAAAAGATAGTTTTGAAAGAACAACATATCTTTTTCCAGTTCTTATAGGAGGAACAGTAACATTAAATTGTTTTTTCATAATATACAAAGGAGCAAAAGGTCTTGAACTAGATGAAACACCTTTAGATGTAGCCTGTGTATGGTCATTTGGCGTCGGCGGTCTTGCAGGTATTTTAATTATACCTTTTATCTCAAAAATGAAAGCTAATGCATTACAAAGTATAAATAACAAAGAGATAGACGCTCCTAAGGAAGAAGAGCATAAAGTAGACCTGGAAGTAGAAAATAAAAAAGATGGATGTTTTGAGTTAGTTAAATATGTTAATGATTCAATTAAAGTAGATTTAAATGATTTAGTAAAAGATGATGAGGCAGTTAGAAATATTCATAATAATGCAGAAGTTTTCGATGAATCAACAGAAGAATATTTTAAATCTTTACAAGTTTTCACAGCTATCTGTGATTCTTTTAGTCATGGCGCTAATGATGTAGCTAATGCGATTGGCCCATTCATGGCCATTTATATGATTTCTAAAGAAGGAGCTGTTGATAACGAAAATGATTTTGGTTCGGATGCATATTTATTTTTATTGTTGGGTGGTGTAGGTATTTCAGTGGGATTATTATTGTATGGCTACAAAATTTTGCATGCTATAGGTACAAAATTATGCAAATTAACTCCTTCTCGAGGTTCAACCATAGAATTATCATCAGCAATAGTTATTATTACAGGTAGTCGTTTAGAAATTCCATTATCAACAACACATTGTCAAGTTGGTGCAACTATGGGTGTTGCCGCTCTTGAAGATCCTTATACATGTAAAGGAATGAATTTTAAAATAATATTTAAATGTATTGCAGGTTGGGTAATAACATTATTGGTTGTAGGTTCTTCTACGGCATTGCTAACAGCACAAGGTGCTTATACACCAGAAGTAGGCGCCTGCTAACCAAAAACATTTTCTTCAGCATAAGACACATACAAAAATCCATCATTATTTTTGTATGTTGCATAAAGTTCTTCGAATGTTAAAGCCGATGATGGTAATGTTCCTTCAATAAAAATAAATAAAGCTTTTTCGCTTGTAAGTTGTAGTCTTTTTCTAATCACAAATAAAAATTGTGATGAAGTCAAGTCTTTAGGAACTAAGTATTTAGATTTATATAGAGCTGAAAGGGTGCTTTGTGGTGTTTTTTGACAAATTACTGGTATTCTGTCTGGATATTTGTTGCGCATTTTGGTGGACTCTTCTAGTCTTTCCTGATATGTTCTTGTAGTTTTATAATCTCTTGTATGAAAATTATCAATCAATGGTTTTCCCATTTTAAACATTATATTAAAAATATTGAAATGTTTATATTGTTATATTTAGAATATTTAAAGGTATAGTCCATAAACATCTGGGATTTCTACTACAACCATAACAATTAAACTCTTTTACTTCGAGTGCCTTTTTTTCACCACATCTACATTCTTTTAATTTACATGTGTAAGGTAATGGTGGGTTAATAACACCACAAGCACAAGGTCTAAACCGACTTCTATCTATTTGCAAACATTTTGATAATAATGGATTACTACAAACTATATAACCCGAGTATCTCCATCTATAGGTTCGGTAGTATATCATATGTCTATACCAGTCTTCTTTGTTTAACAAAAATAAACTAAGCTCGGTTCTAATATTTTTCCATCCATTTTTGTTTAGTTCAAGAACCTGTAATTCTATGAAATATTGACAAATTTTAGATTTAATATCACCCGGTAGAAGTGATATGTCCATGCTTTACTATTCTATATAATATTAAATTGATAATCAATTAAATATTATATTAAGTTTAACTATAACATGTTTGCAAAAAAAAGTAAAATATCACCAGCAAATAATACATCAGTAATAACACCCTCATCAGTTATTACTGATAAATTTAATTTTGATGACATATATGATATCGATACTTATAAACAGCAAATCAAAGAAAAAGATGAATATATAGCAAAATTAGTCAAAGAAAATGAAATTTTTAGAAGAAGAATAGAAAAAGAGTCAAGAGATATTATATGGCAAGAAAATTTAGTTAAAATGTTTGATAAAATAGAAACATCTTATGTATGGCAATTTAGATGGAATGTGAAAAATAATTCTGGTGGCTTTATTGCTATATCAAATGGATGTAATGCTATTACAGGATTTTCAAAAGAAGAAATGTTACGTTGTGATACAGGATGTTTAATGGCAAAAATATTAGTAGAAGAATGTTATAAATTTTATATTAATAATATACTAGAATTTATAAATGGTACTAGAACTGAATCAGTACAAGAATATAATCTTAAGAATGGTAAAAGAATAAACGTTAATGTATTACTACATGAAAAAACAGAGGACTATATTGATTTTATTGGACTAACAACAAATTTACCTCATAAACAACAATTAGATTTAATGGTAGAATCAAGTAAAGATTTAATTATGATAGATGATGGTGGCTTAAATAGTGTATTTCCAAAAATCTTATTTACATCCGATTCATGGAAATATTTTGGATTTAGTATATCACCTGATGGAACCTTTATAGATAATTATATAGATATAGTAATGTTAGAACAATCTAAATATGAAAAAGAAGAACAAATAAAAAAATATGGATATTGGGATAAAATAACAATAACAGGAAAAATGAATGGAATACATGTAGAAAGTATTTTAAGTAAAATGGGTGATAAGGTATTATCAGTTACAAGAGATATAACTGATAGATTAAAGAGACACGAGGCAGAAAAGGCCTTGGCTATTCAAACAACGGCACGTAAAAAAGATGCAGAAGCTAATTCATTTATTAGACATGAAGTTAAGAATGGATTATTTTCAGCAATAGGACAAGTAGATAGTATGAAGGAAATGTATATAAACGCAATTAAAGATAATGATGTTTATTCTGTAGATTTTCATAGTGATGTTATAAATAGATTTGGTGAAATAGCATATGATTTGGATGGAACATTACAAACAGTATTATCAGAAGCTATGGCAAAGGATATAATGAATAATGAATATATTGCTAGAAAGGAAAAAGTAAATATAGGTGATTTAATAAATAGAATAAAGGGTGATAGATATAAATGGTTTTTAAATCCAAAAGAAATTCCGAATATTTTATCTGATGGACAACTTTTATTTTATATAATAAGAAATGCTTTATCTAATGCTAATAAATATGGTAAAGAATGGGCTGATATTACAATTATGATATCAATTGTTAATACAAAATTAATAATAAATATTGAAAATGAACCAGGTGTTAACCATGATAAATTAGTTAATTTAGATAATCATAATATTATCTTTGAAAAAGGTGTAAAATTACATAAACAAACAAAATTAAAATCAAAAAGCTGTTTATCTGCTGGAGATGGAGCATGGATAATGCAGACCTGTGCTAAATTATGTCGTGGGATTTGTACTATAAACTTTAATCCAGATAAAACTATATTTAGATATGAAGCACCTATAGAATTATCTATAGATAGTGAAAATATAGTTAATTTTAAATTTCCAGATAATACAATTATATATATAATTGATGATTCAAACATCCAAAGACGATTGATGAATGCTCAACTGAAGAATTTTAAATTACCTCCAGAAAATATCAAAATATATGGAAAAAGTAAGGATGAAATAGTAGGATTAGAAAATATATTATATGAAAATATAGTAAAATTTGAAGAATATTATCATATAATTTTATGTGATGAAAATCTAGATTATACAGTAGATAGTACATTATATTATGAATCCGGTTCGGATATATGTAAAAAATTAAAAGAAAAATTGCATGAAAAATTAAATGGTAAAAACTACATAACTTTTATAAGATCGGCAAACGATTCTAAAAGTGATATAGAAAAATATTTAAGATTGTGTGACGGATTTATTCCTAAAGCGATGTTAACTTTTAATGATTTAAAAGAAATAATAGCAAAGCAATGGATTAAGCATTTTGGAATGGTTCAAACATCTGCTATAAATTACACATATAATGGTGATCATAAAGAATTAATAGATTTATTTTTGGGAGATATAGATAGCTTTATGGTATTAGAATATAAATCAATGGACTGGAATAGTTTTTGGTCGGATTTACATAGACTTAAAGGTACGCTGGGAGTATTAAAAACAACAACAAATACTTCAACAGCAATTACTATTATTGAGAGTTTAAGAGATAATAATTATGATAATGATTTTAATATCATATGGGATGGTTTATGTGAAGAGTTAAAAATAATTAAGGTAGCACTATATCAAGAATCGCTTAGATTAGAACATGAAGATTATATTAATAATGTATTTTAATTTACATATGGAGGTATATCCTTTAAAATAAATTTTTCACCAGTAAATTTTTTCTTCGTTGGGTTTTTATAGTTAAGCATGCATTGGTCCAATTCTTTCAAAACACGTCTACACCAAATAGATTTACTTAGTTCATGTGGATGCTTAGTAACGCATTCTACATATTTATCAAATTCCAATGCACATTCGGGCATATTATCTATAAATAATAATATATCTTTAAATTTAGATAAATTATTATTTTCTGTATGGAAGCCCTCTCTGTGTTAAAGCTTCGTCTCTTTTGTATGGTGCAGGCGAATTGGGTCCAACGTAGCGATGTCTAGGTGATGTATCATTTATAACCTTATTGAATATTTCTTTTATAATCTTACATATATTGCATGTACTTTGATAATTATCCATTCTTACTTTAACAATATAAAAAAAATTATTTTTTACTAGCTCCAGAAGGTCGAGGACTATAAACTATGGGTTCTACAAGTTCATCTCTTTTAATTATATTTTTCTTATATTTACCCATTTTTTCATAATGAATTTTCTTTTTAATAGAGCCAGTTCGTCGCTTTACTTCGTCTTTAAGCTTTCTCGGCATTTTGATAATCATTTATATGTTTTTATTTAAATCAATTTTTTATTTTGATTGATGGCAACTCTTTGACATATGATTTCCCATTCATATGGCTCAAAATCTGCTGGGCTTCGTTTTCTAATAGTTACTTTTTTACCGCCATTTTTAATATTGTTTTTGTATACCAATTCATAGATTTTACTAACGCTAGTTTTATTATAGCTAGCTACACAAAACCCAGTCATTACTCCTACTACAAAATATGCTATATCTATTATATTCATGGGTATCGATTATTCTACAATAAAAAAATTTTTTTAAGTTCAATTTAAAGTTTAACCCATTTCTATTCTACCAAAGTGTAGTGAGGTGAATCCTTCCTGAATCTCACAACTTTATCATCATCATCATCAAACTTAACATCAATATTCACAATCATCACTTTTGTAATAGTGGCCAATTTATTGTCGTCTTGCCCGTCAAGAGCGATTCGCAAGTGCCTTCTAGCGCCTGGGTCTCCATTAGGGTTCAAACGCATTTTTGCACCCACAACTATTCCATTTTCGCGATCTCGTGAGCGCCTAGTTTGTCTGCGTTGCTGTGCTTCTCGCCGCCGAATCTCTGTCATAGCACGAATATTTCGATTTTCCAGGAAATGCCGATACAGATTTGCAGCGTGCAGCTCAAAATTTTCTTGAGAGTTCGAAGAGGTCAAAATGTAGAATGTGCGGTTTAGACCAATACCAGAACTGGCTGCCATTCTTACATAATGTGCGAGCCTCTCCCAATCACCATCATTGCGGCGGCGTCGCGCTATCTCGGCCGGACTTCGTATTTCTCCTCTGCAAAGAGGACACGTGTTCTTGGTATCGATGTGCTTCAGGAAACAGCTCAAACAGAAAGAATGATTGCATGCAGTAGTGACATTACCAGCACTAGGAATGGGTGATAGACAAATAGAGCAATCTTCGTCGTCGATATGACAAGTATCAGCCGCGAGTTCGTCGATTTTGCTCTTGAGCTCTTGTAGGCGCGCTTCAGTCATCCGATAGCGTGATATACTTAGGTCTAAATGGGGGTAGTTTTTTTGACAGGACTATATCTTGAAAAGTATTTCAATTTTTTATTTTATGGGAAATGAAATGTTTTGAAGGGGGGGTAAGGGGGGGTACCCCCCGCATAAGTATAAAGTGAAAATGATAAATAATAAATGGTTGATATAAA
>CEPT01091394.1_pt1 | contig 13886 bp, 15 predicted proteins | sample 356221 | NCBI WGS metagenome assembly CEPT01 (sample SAMEA2620081, study PRJEB7988) | marine metagenome | isolation source: saline water (ENVO:00002010), including | reverse complement strand
TAGCCGCTCTCCGCCAGGCAATGAACAACACTTCTGCAGCTACTCAACTGTGTGAGGCTCATTTCACAATGAGTGAATTACAGCACGTCTACGAAATTATTTTCGATACAAAGATTTCCGCCGGGAACTTCCATCGAAAAATTTCAAACACACCGGGTTTTGCAACCCCTACGGACGGGCAAACCCAGGAACCCAACAAGAAGGGGCGCCCTGCCCAACACTTCGAATCGACCGAAATCGTGGCTATCTCGCCACCATTTCAGTTCCAAGCAACACCACCTGAATAACCCAACGACGCCCTGAAATGCGTCGGCCACCTCACCACCCCATGTACCTTCGATAGTCCAAGCCACAAAGGTAGGAGACATCGGTGGAACAAAAACTTCAACGCTACGGACCTCTAGGCGCAATCCTCGGAATCATCCTCGTACTCGTCTCGTTCGTCGTCCACGGCAAATGGGCGTCGACCGAAGAAAGCGCACAAGAAATCGCAGACCTGTACGTTCAAAACCAAGATCGAGTGTTCATGGGTTCCTGGCTAGGGGTCCTTGGAGCGCTTTCAATGCTTGTCTTCGGAATGTGCATGTCCCAAAGAGTTCGCGACACCGGACAACAGCTGCTCGGCATGCTGGTCGCCGGCGCAACTCTCATCGCTGTTGCGGGTATGACAGTCGACTCGACCCTACGAGCGGCTTTATCGATTCAAGCCGACAATATGTCTCCTGAAGCAATGAAGACCATGCACGCGATATGGGATGCGTTTTTCTGGCCAATGCACGCCGGTATGGCAACTCTCGTATTAGCTCTTGGGCTTGCAGCCTTGAGTAGTGGGCTACTACCTAAGTGGCTCGGTTGGATCGGTGTCGTCGCCTTTGTTGTAGCCATGATCCCAGCACCAACAATGTTCGCGGGGATAATTCTTTCGTTGCTCTTTATGGTCATCACTTCACTGCTGACCTTCAAAAAGGTTGGGGCGAATTAAATAATTCGAAGGTGCCTGCTCTAGCGAACAAATCAACAGCGGCGACCAAATGTGGGAATCTAGCGCGCCCCGAGGGATTCGAACCCCCGACCTTCTGGTCCGTAGCCAGACGCTCTATCCAACTGAGCTAGAGGCGCTAATTAGAGACCGCAGTGTACGCGGTCCGAACCTGATGTTGAAACTCAACATTTGGTTGTGGCGGAGAGGGTGGGATTTGAACCCACGGACCGCGTGAGCAGTCACTTCCTTAGCAGGGAAGCACATTCGACCAGACTCTGTCACCTCTCCAGGACGGTAAACCGCCACTTGCTCAACTTTGCATCTCGAAAGATACGCAGGTGAACAGATTTATCCTAGGGCTTAGATGTGTGGATCGGCGATGTCAGACCGGTACCTTCTTGTCCGGAGGGTTGTCCGAGTCTGGTTTAAGGAGCTGGTCTTGAAAACCAGTGTGGCTTCACGGTCACCGTGGGTTCGAATCCCACACCCTCCGCCATTTCTCACTGACCAATTTCATCGCGCAATTCTTCAACCCAACTTGCGGCGTTGCGCCAATTGGCGTTGCTGTCTCTGCGCACTTGTTCACCTTGGTGTCCGGCGGCCGGGTAGGAGCCAAGGAATTTGATATCGCCTTGTTTCATTTTCAGGTCACGTAAACAATCCGCGACGACTTCGTCACCAATATGGCCTTCGAAATCAAGTAGGAAGCAATAGTCGCCTAAAACACGTCGTGTGGGGCGTGATTCAAGTCGGGATAGGTCAATATTTCTTGCGGCGAATTCGTTCAGGATCGCAAGCAGGCTTCCGGGTTCGTTGGCTCGCTGGAACACAACGACACTGGTTTTGTCGTGACCGGTTGGGGCCGGTACGCCTTCGCGGGCCAGCAACAAGAACCTTGTTTGGTTACCGGTATGGTCTTCGACCGCTTCCGCGACAGCTTCTAACCCGTAGAGCTCAGCTGCGAGTGGGTTGGAGATCGTGGCGACACCTTCCAGGCGCTGTTCACTGACTTGGCGGGCTGCTTCTGCAGTTGAGGTCGCCGCTTGGATTTCGGCATCTGGGAGTTGTTCACGTAAAAAGCTTCGGCACTGCGCGACTGCTACAGGAAAAGACATAACGGTGTGAATGTCTGTCAGTTGCGTTCCGGGGAGAGCCAGCAAATTCAACTGGACATCGAGTACGACTTCGCGTTGGATACGTACATCTAGATCGAAAGCCAGTGTGTCTTGGGTGACGTTCACTGCTCCTTCTATTGCGTTTTCGATTGGGACGAAACCTAAGTCGACGTCGCCTATAACTAGTCCATTCAACACGTCAGGTATGGAATCGAAGGGGTGAGTGTCTGCTGCGGCTAGATCTGGTTGCCCTAAGAGGGCTTGTTCGGTGAAGGTGCCGTGAGGCCCCATGAAACCAATACGCGTCGCGGCTGGCACAAGTTCAATGTTCATGGTTGGCTGATTAGTACTCACTTCGTGGCAGGATACGCCTGAAGAACCAAAGATTATGAACGAATTAGAGCTTCGAGAACTGCTTGAACAGGTAAAGGCCGGAAATATTGGGCCTGACGACGCATTGAATTCTTTGCGTCGCCTTCCTTTCGCAGACCTTGGGCACGCAAAAATTGACCACCATCGCAATCTCCGTACCGGCGCCCCAGAAGCGATTTATGGCCCAAACAAAACCCCTGAGCAGTGCGTATCTATAGTCGGAGAACTCTTGGAGCACGGTTCGGGTCCCGTGCTGTTGAGCCGGGCGAGCAGCGAACAAATCGCCGCTGTAACCGAAGCTCACCCGAACGGGACTGTTGTCGACGCAACAGTGATTTGGCGTCCCGCAGATCCTCGACCCGCCAATATCGTTGTCGCAGCAGCCGGCACAGCTGATCTTCCTGTCGCCGATGAAGCGTGCGCTGTCCTTCAAGCTCATGGCATCACTGCGACTCGCCTCACTGACATTGGTGTCGCTGGGTTACATCGACTGCTCGCAGTACTCGATGAGCTCTTAGAGGCGGAGGTGATCATCACTGTTGCGGGGATGGAGGGTGCGTTAGCTACTGCTGTTGGCGGGTTAAGTTCCGCACCAGTAATAGCTGTCCCTACCAGTGTTGGGTACGGCGCTGGCCTTGAAGGAGTCACTGCTCTGTTGGCGATGCACGCATCATGTGCAGCGGGTATCACCGTGGTTGGAATCGATAACGGATTCGGGGCGGCGATGGCAGCAATGCGCATCCTGAGCCACGGGAAACTGTCGTGACTCGCAACGTTGCGTGGTTTCACCCGTTCTCGGGGATTGCCGGGGACATGACCATGGGGGCGTTACTCGATGCCGGTGCAGACCTGAACTTCGTTGTAGCGACACTGAAGCAACTCGATATTGATGGGTGGGCGCTGTCAGCAGAGCGAGTGGAAAGAAAAGGGATTGATGCAACCCGCGCGATTGTGGATGCACCCGAACAACATCATCATCGCCACTGGTCAGATATCCGCGAACTCCTTGAAAGCAGCTCACTTCCCGATCGCGTGAGAACGCGAAGTCTCGCCGTGTTCGAGACACTCGCAGTCGCCGAAGGAAAAGTGCATGGGGTCCCTGCAGAAGATGTGCACTTTCACGAGGTTGGGGCCCTCGACGCGATCGTCGACATCGTCGGATCATGTGCAGCGTTAGAGTCACTGGACATTGACGAAATAGCCAGCGGTCCGGTGGCAGTCGGGGTTGGCACCATCACAGCGGCGCACGGTGTGTTACCGAATCCTCCGCCAGCAGTAGTGAACCTCTTGGAACAAATTCCCACCATCGGTGTTGACGTTGATTTAGAGCTCACCACTCCGACTGGCGCTGCGATCATCAAAGCACTCGCCACCGGCGTTGGGGCGATGCCGGACATGACTATCCGCTGCTCGGGTTATGGGGCTGGGAGCCGGGATTTATCTGACCGAGCGAACGTGACCCAAGTCATTATCGGCAGTCTGACACCCGCCGCGGCTCAGTCTTCTGATGAAACCGAACCTGTGGTTGAACTATCTACCAATCTTGATGATGTGACTGGGGAGCAGTTAGGTCACGCCATCGGAGAACTAATGGCAGCTGGGGCACTTGACGCGTGGGTGACACCCATTGTTATGAAGAAAAACCGTCCAGCGCATACCCTCTCTGTCCTGTCTCACCCAAACCAAGCCACTGAGCTGGCCGGGTTGGTGATGTCGTTGACTGGGACGTTGGGGGTGCGGTCCCGACAGCTTGATCGCGTCACAGCGAAACGCACAACAGTCACAGTTTCGGTTGACGGTCATGACATTGGCGTGAAAATCAGTGACGTTCGAATCAAAGCAGAATTCGATGACGTGGCAGCTGCCGCCACAGCACTGGGGTTACCGGTACAGGAGGTAGCTGCTCGCGCTGAAGCGCTCGCCGGAGATTTGTGATCGCGCTTACTTTCTGATGCTGGGCTCTACGGGTGTGCCTTTTGGTGGTCCCGCTGAGGTGAACTCAGTTCCGTCAGGGTCTGTGGCCCAATCAGCTTCTTGTTCCCATTGATCTTCGTACACAATTTCTCGTAAGGGCCGACGGCGAACGGGTCCGTGACTTCCAGCGGGTTTACCTAGCGGGATGGTCGCGTGGATAGCAACTTCGTCAGGTATGTCCAGCAGGTCACGCAATTCGTTTTCTACGTGCGTGTGCCAGCCGGTGATGACACCTCCGTATCCGAGGGCGCGTGCGGCAAGCATCAGGTTTTGGACCGCTGGGAACACTGACGATCCTTCGGCATAGTTTTCTGGCCGGTAACGAATCAGGCACGCCAGCACAACTACGGGTGTTTCTTCGAAATGGTCAACGAAGTGTTGCATGGTGCGCGCCATTCGAGCTTTCGGCGAGTCTCCTGTTTCCCCTGAGCCTGCGTCATATCCATCATTTGAACGCTTTTCGTTCCAACCTGCTCGGAATGACTCACCAAGCAGTGCCTTCGCTTCTTTTGCTTTCGGGCCATCGCGTAGAACCAAGAATCTAAATTTTTGGCGGTTGGATCCCGATGGGGCTCGACCTGCGTGCCACAACATGGTGTTCAGATCTTCTTCAGGTATTGGTTCGGGCAAATACCGGCGAATCGCTCGGGTCGTAGCCAGCCCCTCAAGTAGCCCTATTTCTTCACGCTCGGCCACTCTTAGCCTCCTTGTGTTTCATCAAGCAGTTCGACGACATTAACAATGCTTTGATCAGTGACGACTCCCACAACGCGACCAGCGGTGTCGACAACGGGATAGATGTCGACATCGGCTTCTTCCATGCGAGCGCTGACTTCTCGAACTGTCCATGACAATCGAGCAGGGGTTAACCCCGCGATCATCACTTCTGAACATGCTGTCGTTGACCACAGGTCCTGTTCCATGTCGCCTACGTCACTGACTTTGATGATTCCTCGAAATTCACCGTTGTTATCAGCGACGACCGCTTCGAGTTGTTTTCTGGGAAACGCGAACCGCCACACAAAATCCGATAGCGAGTCCGCTGGTTGCACTGTTTGGAAGTCTCGTTTCATTGCTGAGGTGATGGGCATTTGGAACCGTCGTTCAAGATGCCCCACGCGGGTATCGCGCTGGTACTCCGACACAGACGAACTGCCAACAACTACTTGGCTGACAGCAACAGCGATGAGACCCGGCACCACAAATGATGGAGCCCCAGTTGATTCAGCCACGAACATGACAGCAGCGAGCGGGGTGCGATATCCAGCCGCCAAAAACGCGGCCACACCAATGAAGGGGAAGAAAGCCATCGATTCCACGCCAACGTCGATCCAGCCCCCAACAATGCGACCAATAATGAGTCCCAGTACGGCAAGCGGGATAAACACTCCCCCTACCCCGCCGCTGGCAATCACCGTGGACGTAGCAATCAGTCGAATCGCGAAGAGCATTCCCAACATGGGCAATGTCTCATCTGGGTTCAGTACCCAACGAAGCACTTGACCTTCAGCAGTTGGACCCATTGACAGCGGCGCGTCGAACAGCAGATCACTCAACACGACTAAACCAGCCGCGATGACACTCCCAGCAGCTGCGAGCACCCACCACGGTTGGGTGCGTTGCACCTGTTTGGCTCCTCTGATAGCCCTGCTGAACACCATCGCTGCGAGACCACATAAAGCCCCGACGATCGCTGCACCAACTAGTTCCCGCTGCCCGAAGCCGACTCGCACTAGATCTGTTCGAACTTCGAACGGCAGGTCGTCATCCAACCCGCTGACCAAAACAAATGTCACATAGCTCGAAGCGCTCGACAGCAACGCTGGGAGTAGCGCCCGGCGACCCAAATCGCCCTTATACGGTGACTCCAACGCAAACAACACTCCAGTTGCTGGTGCTTGAAACACTGCACTCACACCAGCGGCTGCTCCCGCTACCAGTAATGCCTGCCCATCTTTGTCTCTGAACAGCCAAGAGAGCCGTCGTTGAATTGCAGAACCAGTCGTCGCCCCTGCATAAATAGCCGGGCCTTCTAACCCGGCCGCTCCCCCCATACCAACCGTGGCGACACCAGCAATTAAGCGAAACGGTAGATGAATGACTTTTAGGACGTGTGACTTGTTGTGGTAGCCGCGTATGTATTCCTCTGACGTCGATGGGGACAACGGGTGACCTGCGTCGGAATACCTCAAAAGAAGTACAGCAAGCCAGAGTCCTAACGCGGGGGCAAGTGCCTGTTGCCAAAGACTGCGATGCAAAATATCTTCCAGCAGAACTTTTTCGGCGAGTACCACAACACCAGCAACGATGAGACCGGTAACGACCCCTACCGCACCGTAGATGACGAAACGAAGAATTCTGTTTCTCATTGTCGGTCAAACAGGGGAAAGTTCATTAACACCATGATGCCGCGTGGCGTCCCCAAAAATGGTTCGCCATTGTTTCAATCGATGACATTTTGAACTCGTGGGTACCCTTAGCCCTATGACCACTAGCCGCTTCTACTTTCGTCAACTTCTTTCGGGGCGAGATTTCGCGAAAGAAGATCCGATGGCTGCCCAGATGGCGAACTTTGTGTATCTCATCGGTGACCGGGAAACCCGTGACGCAGTGATTGTCGACCCTGCCTACGGGGTGAGCGACATATTGGACATCCTTGATCAGGACGGCATGCAACTGTCCGGGGTACTGGCCAGTCACTACCACCCCGACCATGTCGGCGGTTCCATGATGGGTCACACCATCGAAGGGGTTCGAGAACTCCTCGAAATCAAAGGCACGAAGATCCACGTCCAAGCCGAGGAAGCAGACCTAGTGAAAAAGGTCACCGAAGTCAGTGACGGGGACCTTGAGATTCATCAGCCGGGTGACCACATCCTCGTGGGAGATGTGCGCGTTGATCTTCTGCACACCCCCGGGCATACACCCGGCAGTCAATGTTTCCTTGTTGAAGGAACACTTGTAGCAGGTGACACCCTTTTTCTCGAGGGTTGCGGACGCACTGATCTTCCCGGCAGCGACGCCACTGCCATGTATCACTCGCTTCACAACACTCTGGCTAAAGTCCCCGACGACACTGTTTTATTTCCCGGTCATCGCTACTCATTTCACTCTTCAGCAACGATGGGCATGACACGAGAAATGAACTACGTGTTTAAACCCGAGTCAGAAGAACAGTGGCTCATGATGTTCGGTGGCCAATGAACACCCAGTTGCTTCCTCCCATTGTCACCGTCGAAGAACTCGTGGGCCGAACCGACATCGTTTTGTGTGATGTCCGTTGGTACCTCGACCGCACACCGGGACGAAGTAAATACAACGAGGGACACATTCCCGGGTCAATATTTGTTGACCTAGACGAACACTTGGCGACACTGCCCCGCAAGTCCGAAGGACGTCATCCACTACCCGCAGCGGCGTCGTTCGCAACAAGTTTGGGGTCACTCGGGATTAGTCATAACGACCCTGTTGTCGCATACGACGACAGTGGCGGCATGTCAGCCGGCCGTCTGGTGTGGATGCTCCGGGTTCTCGGTCACGACGCAGCCTTACTTGATGGAGGATTACAGGGGTGGACTGGGCAGCTCGAAACCTCGCCACACGTTCGCAGCGCAGTAGACCACCCAATCCGCGAATGGCCAACTGAATTATTCGCCGACGCAGATGCTGCAGCGACCGCCGGAAATGATTCTTCTCAAGTCCTTATCGATGCTCGAAGCCCAGATCGATTCTCAGGAGAAAACGAACCAGTAGACCCCAAAGCAGGACACATTCCGGGCGCGATCAATCTCCCGTTCGCTCAAAATCTCTCACCTGACGGCTTTTTCGAATCCCCAGAGCTACTGCGTCAAAGGTTCCAAAACGCCGGATGCACCGAAGGATCTGCAACCGTCATGTACTGCGGTTCCGGAGTTAGCGCCTGCAACAACTTGTTGGCGTTCGAACATGCGGGATTGGGAAAAGCGCGTTTGTACGCCGGTTCTTGGTCTCAGTGGAGCAACAGCGCAGACCGACCTGTCGAAACCAGTTGACGAAAAGTTGTGGCATTCGAATAGCAACCACAGTCATTGGGCAGACATACTTGCCACATGGCAGACCTCTCAGATTTTTATGGCCTAGACGAATCCCTTAACGACGACGAACAGATGATTCGCGACACAGTCAACAAATTCGTTGACAACGAATTTAAACCAGTCGTTGGAGAGCACTTCGAGGCAGGCACCTTTCCAATGGAATTAGTGCCCACCATCGCCGACATGGGTTTACTGGGCATGCATCTTGACGGCTACGGCTGCGCAGGAGCATCAGCAATGGCCTATGGGATCGCGTGCCGGGAGCTCGAAGCTGGCGACAGCGGCCTCAGAAGTTTCGTGTCCGTCCAGGGGTCTTTGTGCATGTTCCCTATTTGGAAATACGGGTCAGAGGAACAAAAAGAGGAATGGCTACCGAAGATGGCCGCGGGCGAAGTTATTGGATGTTTCGGTCTCACCGAGCCTGACCACGGCTCAGATCCTTCGTCGATGGCAACACGAGCTAAACGAGACGGCGACCAATGGATTCTCAACGGTTCGAAAAGGTGGATCACCAATGCAGGCATTGCACATCTCGCCATCGTCTGGGCCAACACCGATGAAGGGTTCCGCGGGTTTCTCGTACCGACAAACTCAGAGGGATTCGAAGCCAGGAAAATCCAGAACAAACTTTCGCTCAGAGCTTCAGTAACCGGAGAGTTCTACATGGATGACGTAGTGGTCCCCGAATCGATGCGACTCCCGGACGCAACGAGTATTGGGGCGCCGTTGAGTTGTTTAAGCGAGGCCCGATATGGCATCGCTTTCGGCGCTGTTGGAGTCGCCCGAGATTGCTACAACGCTGCTTTGGACTATCAGCACGGACGCCCTCAATTCGGCAAACCCCTGTCTAGTTTTCAGATCAGCCAAATCAAATTTGCTGACATGTTGACGGACATGACCAACGCCAACCTCCAAGCCATGAATCTTGGTCGCCTAAAAGAGGACCACAAAATCCGCCCGTACCACATCTCAATGGCAAAGCGTCATAACTGCCGAGTAGCAATAGATGCCGCGCGTACCGCTCGCGCAATGATGGGTGCTAACGGAGTTAGCACCGAATACAGCCCGATGCGTCACGCAAACAACATGGAAAGCGTCATGACCTACGAAGGAACCGAGGAAATCCACGGCTTGATCCTCGGTCAAGAAATCACAGGTATACCGTCGTTCCGATGACAGATTTCGATCTCGGGGAAGTAGACCGCCTCTTAAAGACAACTAAACAGGTCCGAAAACGATTAGATCTAACCAGAGAGGTCCCAGTAGATCTTCTTTTAGATTGCATAGAAGTAGCTGGCCACGCCCCAGTTGGCGGCAACCTCGAGCGCAATCGTTGGATCATCATCACCGATGCTGAACTGAAAGCAGAAATCGCGCACTATTACGCCGAGGTGGGTCGTCCTTATTTAGCTGCAAGTTCAGATATTCGTACCGATGACCGCACAAGTCGGGTCATCGATTCCTCAATTCATCTGATTGACCACATGCACGAAGTTCCCGCGATGGTTATCCCTTTACGACTTGACCGTCCACCAAGTGGGGAAAACGATGAGGGTTCTGCTGGTGGCTGGTGGGGATCGGTATTGCCCGGTGTATGGAGCTTCCAGCTCGCAGCGAGAGCGCGAGGTCTGGGATCAACTTGGACCACATTTCACCTTGCGCACGAAGCAAAGATTGCTGAGCTTCTTGGAATCCCATCAACGGTTAGCCAATGCGCGTTGCTCCCAGTCGCGTTTTACACGGGAGATTCTTTCTATCCCGCACCAAGACGTTCTGTTGATGAAGTGACTTATCTCAACGGTTGGAAACAGCCAGTTCGGTAGCACAAAAACTGTGGCTGTTGGAGTAGCGGGTCCACCAGCAAACGAAATTCGTCAGATACTAGACGTGTGAACAGTTGCGCTAACAAGGGCACTAGTCGTGAAGTGCTGTTGAAATACAAGCAGCCATATTCCTTCAGACAATTACTTGATCACCTTCAACCGCGGGCCCTACCAGGAGTCGAAAAAGTTGACGGAGATACTTTCACGAGGGTCACGTCTAGTAATGGGGTCCCAGGAATTTGTCATGTTGAAGATGCTGCTGATGGTCTTCATCTTCGAATCAGAACGACTTCTCAAAATGATGATCACCTAGCCAGCGACCTTGAGCGGCTCCGCTTCTTGTTCGCTATAGACGAGGACCCATCCTTAGCTGTTGCACATCTGTCTCGCGATCCGTTTATCGGTCAGCTGATAGCGCAACGTCCTTGGGTTCGCGTTCCTAGATGCTGGGATCCATTTGAGACCTCGATTCGTATCATCATTGGTCAGCAAATTTCAGTGAAGGCAGCGACCACAATTAGTGGGCGAATAGCAGCGAACTACGGAACCAAGGTTTCTACTGGTTGCGATTTAAACCTCGTGTTCCCATCCGCCGAGGTTCTCGCTAACACCGACTTGAGCGATGTGGGGCTCACCGAACGAAGGAAGACAACCATACGAACTTTTGCTCGGTCAGTACTTGAAGGTTCCATCGATTTCGAAACTCCAAAAGATTTACAAGACATAGAGCGCAGCTGGTGTGATTTACCTGGGATAGGCCCATGGACTGCTCAAGTTGCAGCCATGCGAGTACTCGGACATAACGACGCAATGCCTGCCTCTGATTTGGGGATCCTTCGGTCAGTAAACAACATTGTGAAACAAGAACTCAGCTCAGCAGAGCTACAGAATCAATCTAAAGTGTGGTCACCATTTCGGTCGTGGGCCGCTCAACATCTCTGGCAAGCACCCCTAGGCGATAGGAATTCTCAATGAGCAACACTCATTTATGTCAAGAATTGCCGACGCAAATCGGAAACCTCACCCTGGTGAGCACTGAAGTAGGGCTGCGCGCTGTCCTCTGGCCTAACGACAAAGACCGAGTCGCGCTCCCAGATCAGATGACCGCTTCGACTACCGATCCCATCCTTTGCGAAGCCGCAACTCAGCTCGGGCAGTATTTCGCCAAAGAACGAACTGATTTCGATCTTCCCCTTGACCTGCAGGGAACTGATTTCCAACAAGAGGCGTGGAAAGCTCTGGCGAGGATCCCATATGGCGAGACTTGGACTTACAAGCAGCAGGCGGAGCTCCTAGGACGTCCTAAAGCGGTAAGAGCTGTAGGAGCTGCTAACGGCAAGAACCCAGTCTCAATAGTGCTTCCTTGCCATCGAGTCATTGGATCTAACGGCACTCTCACCGGCTTCGCTGGTGGTTTGGACACAAAAAAGCAACTGTTACTTTTCGAAGGTGCCCTCTCAAAGGAGCATTAGAGAAGCTAATCGCAGCCCTATATGTCTAGGTTCTGCGTACAGCTTGAGCTATCTGTCTAAGCCCCGCTAGAACGAGCACACACTTGTGTGCGCGAGGAGGGACTTGAACCCTCACACCCTTGCGGGCACAGGCACCTGAAGCCTGCGCGTCTGCCAGTTCCGCCACTCGCGCTGATTTGGATCGACCAGCGTAGCTGCCCAACAACTTTCTTCCGCCAAGATGATGTCGTCTGTTCATTGCAGGCGACGCCCGACCCGAGGGAGGCGGTCCTACACTCAAGTAACAATGGGTCTCAAAGGCATACGCGACGCTATGGGTAGAGCATCTTCGCGTGTTTTGCGCACGCCCGTCAGCCCTAGAGCCTTAGGGCACAAAGTCACTCGTCTTCTCGACAAGGAACGCACCAGCGACACGCATGGTCACCCAATTGTTCCTAACCACCTCATTGTCGCTTTTGCCCAAAAAGACAGGGACCGCTTCGGAAATGCAGAAGAGTCGCTACGGCGTCAACTGATCGAAGTGGCCCACACTCATGCGCGCCTAAAAGGCTTAGGGCTTACTGGTCCTTTATCGATTGATTTTGCGACAAACCCCAGATTCAGAACTGGTCGCTGTGACATATCGGGAGAGTTCCGGGACGCTCCCATCGGAGATGAAGCTGTCTTAGTCACATCTGATGGTCTTCAGATAGCCATCACCACACCTCAAATTCTCGGAAGAAACGATGATTGCGGGGTCGTGCTAGCCGGATCGAATGTGAGTCGGCATCACGCAGAAATCCGAGCGGACCAGCACGGGTTGTTCATTGTTGATACGGGCTCTACCAACGGCACTCTAGTCAACGGCATCGCAGTCGATACCCACCGACTCTTGCACGGTGACATTGTGAGCATCGGCGATCATGAACTACGGGTGGAGGTGGTCTGATGTCACCTCAGCTCGTCAGGCTTCTCACAATTCTTCTCCTGATCCTGATCCACCTATTTCTGTTACGGGTCATTCGAGCCATTTGGGTGGGGATAAAACCAACCCGCGATATCCGATCTCGCGTTAATCCGTTCATTAGAGGTCATCGTCCCGCGAATGTGTTGATCGTCCGAACTCCTGAAACACTTAGCGGTCAACGACACGAACTCACTGAGGAAATAACCATTGGTCGCGCAGCAACGTGTGAAGTCACCATCGACGATAGTTATGCGAGTCAAATTCACGCCCGAATTTTTCGACGGGACAGTGAACACGTCCTAGAAGATTTGGGGTCCACCAACGGCACCTATCTCAATAGGCAGAAAGTTTCATCGGCAACCAATCTCCGCGCCGGTGACCACCTGCAAATAGGATCCACAGTCTTCGAGGTAACGCCGTGACCAGGCCGTCAAGACTGAGACTGTCCTGGGGCGGCGCAACTGATCAAGGTCGAGTGCGGGCTAACAACCAAGATGCTATGCACGCCGACTGGGGTCTTTTTGTCGTGGCGGACGGTATGGGCGGGCATCAGGGGGGCGAAGTAGCTGCCAATTTGGCTGTCCGAGCGGTTGCTAAGGCTGAACGTGGAAGCATTAGTGATCTTCGCAATGCCGTAGTCGATGCGAATCGGCTTGTACATGAAACAGCCATTGCTCAGCCTGAGCTACATGGGATGGGCACGACACTCACAGCGTTAGCTGTGGACCAACATGGAGAGGGGCACCAGTTCGTTGTCTTCAATGTCGGAGATTCTCGGGTCTACCGGTACAGAGACAACCAACTTGAACAACTCACCCAAGACCACAGCTACGTTGCTGAATTGGTCCGGCGAGGCGAGATCGACGATGAGGCGGCCTCTGTTCACCCGTACAGAAACATGTTGACTCGCGCTATTGGCGTTCATCCAGAAGTAGAGATTGACGAGTTGTTAGTTGAACCTGCCGTCGGTGACCGGTTCGTCTTGTGCAGTGACGGCTTAACAAACGAGCTTGATGACAGCGCAATCGCTGAACAGTTGGCTAACACAGAGGATCCCGCAGCGGTCGCTAAGGCACTTGTAGCAGCAGCGAATGAGCACGGTGGCCGAGATAACTCAACAGTGCTCGTC
>CEPT01007848.1_pt1 | contig 13910 bp, 13 predicted proteins | sample 356221 | NCBI WGS metagenome assembly CEPT01 (sample SAMEA2620081, study PRJEB7988) | marine metagenome | isolation source: saline water (ENVO:00002010), including | reverse complement strand
TTGACGGAAATTAATGTCACTAGTCCTACTTGCTTTAAAGAATACAAAGAATTGTGCGATATTGATGTAGCGCAGATATTTATTGAAGCCGTGGAAGAGTCAATCGCGTGAGTTTGAGTGAACCCAGAATAGTTATGGCATTTGATTTTGGAATTAAACACATCGGTATAGCGATAGGACAAGAAATTACTAAAACCGCCTCTACCTTTTACTCAATCAAAGCTTTGGAAGGCCAACCAGACTGGAATGAGTTAGATGATATTATTCATGAATGGAAGCCTGATCTGATTGTAGTTGGTGATCCATATAATATGGATGGCAGCAGAAGCAAGATACAGGATATGTCTGATCGATTCTCTGATGCCCTCTATAAAAGATATCAAATACAACTGGAGAAGACTGATGAGAGATTATCCAGCAGAGAAGCCAATGAGAGGTTACAAAATCTTGATATTGGAACAAAAAGCTCATCGAATAAACACAGTATCTCTGCTCAAGTTATTTTAGAAGATTGGTTTAGGAGTAAAGAATAGTGTCAGGGTCTATACCAAAAGAATTTATAAGAGATATTGTCGATATGACAGATATTGTCTCTTTGGTTGATTCTTACTTACCCTTGAAAAGAAAAGGTAAAGACCATTGGGGACAATGCCCTTTTTGTGATGATGGGAATAACCCTTCATTTAGCGTTAGCGAGCAAAAGCAGTTTTATTTCTGTTTTAAGTGCAGAGCAACTGGCAATGTGATTGGTTTTTTACAGGCTCACCAAGGATATGATTTTATCGAATCAATTGAATCGCTAGCTGCCAGAAATGGAATTGAGGTCCCCTATGAAAATACTAGGGAGTTCTCTAAAGAAAAGGGTCCTATTTATGATGCTTTGGCATTAGCTTCAGAAATCTTCGAAAATAATCTTGCCTCTTCTAATGATGCTGAAAATGTCCGAAGCTATATTTTAGAAGAAAGAAAAATTTCTTCTGAAGTTAGCAAAAAGTTTGAGTTGGGATACTCCACTAAATCTTGGGATGCACTTACTAAAGCGATGTTAGATCGTGGAATTTCAGAGGAAATTCTTGTTAAAGCTGGTCTCGCTAAGAAAAATAAAGATGGGAAGTTGTTTGATATTTTTAGAGACAGACTGATGTTCCCAATCAAAGATCGCAAGGGAAGGATTGTGGGCTTTGGTGGAAGAGTAATGAATCCAGATGATCAGCCAAAGTATCTAAATACTGGAGAAACTGAGGTTTTTCAAAAAAGCAGAGAGCTTTATGGCTTCTTCGAGGCTCTTGAAGAAAGAAGAGACCTGAATGAAATTTATGTTGTAGAAGGTTATATGGACACCATAGCCATGTATGAGCATGGCATGAAGAATTCCGTTGCTACTCTTGGAATAGCTACAAATAGATTTCACATACAAAAATTACTTCAAGTAGTCAGTCAAATAACTTTTTGTTTTGATGGGGATGATGCTGGAAGGGGTGCGGCATGGGGCGCACTAAAAAATGTTTTGCCATCTATAACTGACGGGACTGAAATTAGTTTCCTATTTTTACCCGAAGGGGAAGACCCTGCGAGTTTATTAGAACAACATTCAGTAGAAGATTTTAAAAATTTATCCAAAAAAGCTAATCTTCTATCTGAGTATTTTATTGAACGGCTCGCTCAAGCTTCGGAAATAACTTCGTTAGAGAAGAAGGCTTCGTTAGCTGCCAAAGCAATGGAATTACTTTCAACCATGCAAGAAAGCTCCATAAAAAGATTATTAGAAAGCGAAGTTGCAAAAGTTACTGGACTCGATCCATCGGATTTAAAGACTAAGAGTAAAACCACCCGCTATCCTGACAGGATTAGAAAACAAGATAATATTGAAGACAAGGAAGGAGACAAAAGTTTTGAGCCTTCCGGGTTGGGTTCAAAGATATTATCTGTTCTTTTGACCTATCCATACTTATCTAAGGAGATCGATGATCCAGATAGCTTTAGCGACTTCAGTCAGCCGGAAGTGCATCTTATGGCAGAGGTTGCATCCTATTTTACAGACAACCCCGATAATGGGATTTCAGATCTCTTGAGTACACTAGACAAAGATTCAGCTTCTTTCATAGGGGCACTTATATCTACACATGACCCCATTGATGAAAAAAATGCAAAAGAGTATTTAAAGGATTGTCTTTTTAATCTCAGAAAATCCGATTCAGTGACAAGAATTTTTGAACTGAAAGAGATTTTTGAAAATGGCAATTTAACTGAAGACGAAACTTTTGAACTTCAACAACATTTACTGTCTAATATTCATAAATTAGAAGAACCTGAGAAGAATTTACTCAAAGCTTTGAGTCAAAAATCATAATAGAAAGTTATCAAAAGTTAGGTATTTTTCAGAAAAAACTAATATAATTGCGCACCCTTTGAATTTGTTATGGCAAGAAAAGCAAAAAACCCACCTGTAGAAGCTAAAGATAAAGATATAGAGTCCGCTGAAGACTCTGAAGAGGTTCTATTCGGTGAAGAAGACCTTGAGAACTCAGGGCTTAGAGAATTAGTAGATAAAGGTAAGGACCAAGGTTTCCTTACGTATGATGATATTAATTCTATGCTTCCTGAAGACATATCAGACCCTGATCAAGTTGAAGAGACAATTCAAATGTTGATGGATATCGGCATCGAGGTTCTTGAGTCAACTAATACTTCTTCAGATGAGAATGCTGATGCTGCTCCAGAAACTATAGCCGATACACGAACAACGCTAACTACAGTCGAATCTGAAGTAGGTAGAACTACCGATCCCGTTAGACTTTATATGAGAGAGATGGGAACAGTAGATCTTCTCACTAGGGAAGGTGAAATTGCGATAGCAAAAAGAATAGAAGAGGGAGCACGAGAGCTTCTCTATGCTTGTTGTTTTTATCCAGGAATCGTAGACAGAATTTTAGAAGAGTACCAGGAAGTCGTAGCAGGTGATCGAAGGCTTTCAGAAGTATTGGTTGGATTCATGGATATAGAAGAAGGAATTCCACCACCAGCCTTAGCACAGAAGAAAGAAAAAGAAGATAAAGGCGAAAGCGATGAAGAAGAGTCATCGGGACCTGATCCGGCTGAAGTTAAAAAGCGTTTCAGTTCCCTTAAAAGGCAATTCAATAAGACGGAGAAAGCCTGTACAAGATCAAGAACAAGTAAAGCTGCAATAGCTGAACAAGAGAAATTGGGGGAAATTTTTCAATTTTTGAAATTATCTCCAACTCAATTTGAAATTATCGCTGATCCCGCTCGTGAAGCGTTGGAAATTATTCGTGAAGTCGAAAAGTACTTATTCACAATTTACGTGAAAAGAGGAAAAATGCCTCGCAAAGAGTTCATTCAAGAATTCTCAGGTAATGAAGCTGATGCTAGCTGGTCTGAAAAAGTCGCGAAATCAAGGAAACCTTGGGCAAAAGTAGTTAAAGAGGATCTAACTGAAATAGTAAGACTTCACAACAAGCTATCTAAGCTTGAGAAAATTATTCAACTGCCTATCGCCGAGATAAAAGATATCAATAGAAAAATGTCTATTGGAGAAGCAAAAATCAGAAGAGCTAAAAAAGATATGGTTGAGGCAAATCTTAGGTTAGTTATTTCTATAGCCAAGAAATATACCAATAGAGGTCTTCAGTTCTTGGATCTTATCCAAGAAGGCAACATAGGTTTGATGAAAGCCGTTGATAAGTTTGAATACAGAAGAGGCTATAAGTTCTCCACTTACGCTACGTGGTGGATAAGACAGGCAATTACAAGATCCATAGCCGACCAAGCAAGAACAATTCGTATCCCTGTTCATATGATTGAGACTATTAATAAACTGAACAGAGTTTCTCGTCAGATGGTTCAAGAAATGGGTAGAGAGCCGACACCTGAAGAGTTAGGTGAGCGCATGGACCTTCCTGAAGATAAAGTGAGAAGGGTCCTTAAGATTGCAAAAGAGCCTATTTCTACTGAGACACCAATCGGTGACGAAGAAGATACAACCCTAGGTGATTTCATCGAAGATACCTCAATCGACGCACCTGATGTAGCTGCATTTGAAGATAACCTTCAAGGTGCAACCGATGATATCTTGGGAAGCTTAACAGCAAGAGAAGCTAAAGTTTTGAGAATGAGATTCGGAATAGGTATGAACACTGATCATACCCTTGAAGAGGTAGGAAAACAGTTTGATGTAACAAGAGAAAGAATTAGGCAGATAGAAGCTAAAGCACTCAGAAAACTCAGACATCCTACAAGGTCGTCTCACCTGAAAGGTTTTCTTGACGAATAAAAGGGCCTGTAGCTCAGTTGGTTAGAGCAGTGGACTCATAATCCATTGGTCGGAGGTTCGAGTCCTCCCGGGCCCACCACCATACATCTAAAACTTCTTTATTCTAGATTCCTGGACTCTTATCATTAAAAAGAGTACCAAGGGCAGTGTTAAGGGTAACAATAGAATCATTACTATTAGCCCTAAGAAAAATACTATTCTATGTAAAAGCCCAGCATTATCTGGTTGGCGCGCCTCTGATTTAAAGTAGTTAGCTGAATATAGGTAAGGGTAGTCATCAAACCTTTCTTGCATGGTTAATATCCATGATCTAAATTTTCCTAACCTATCATCACTCAATATTGCATCAAGAGCTGGTACGGGGATGCTGGCATGACATTGAACTATTCCAAATATTACAAAATCTCTGGTACCTGGATTTTCTCCATCCATGAAAGGACCTTCAGAAGAGTGAAGTACACCTTCCCAATATAAAAATTGATCTCCAAAATTTTCTGGTTCTTGTTGATCCAATCTTCGCTTTCCAATATTGATCAGAGTGAACATATAAAAGGCCACAAAACTAAGAAGGAAGTTACTCACTACATTTTTTAGTAAGGAATTTGATATTTGACCCCCTCGAGCAAAAGATGCAAAGAAAGTTAAGGGGTTATCGGGTCGATGAAGGACTCCTTGCCAAGCAGCATTTGCAGCATTCAAATCATTTGGGTTTATTTCCTCATAACCAATTTTTTTGAGAATATGAGTTGATTCAATTTCCCATGGTTCATTATTAAATGAGACAGCGGGCATATACACCCCCCATCTTTTAAACACTTCTAATGGGGGAATTTGGTAGAGCTTATAGTTAATTTTTTTTTCTGAAATTCCCAGTAGCACGGCCTGGACCCATGGAGAATGGTTGTAACCGTATACTTTTATTTTCATAAACTTTCTTTATTTTAAATTGAATTCAATGATATGAGCAGTCTATCGTTCTTATCTAATGTAATTAATGGTTTATAATTCAAAAAAGTTTAAAGGTTAGAAATGATTGATTCAAAACGTTCTATTGAAGCTTGTTCTCAAAGTTACGGTAGCGATGCTGATGCAATGAGAGATTACCTCTCTGAAGGCGAGAGGAGGGCTCTCTCTTTAGATAATCGCAGCCCCATAACTTTTGATTCAGATGGGAATTTATCAAAATCTATCAGAGAAGCTTATTCTAAATATGGCTTTTATATATTTGAAAATGTATTGTCTGAACAAGAATTAGAAGATATTAAAGATGATTTAGAAAAGCTTAATTCTAGATTTCCCACTGGCCCGGAAAGTTCTCTGGATAAATATGGCAATCCTGCAATGAATGCTGATTCAAAAGCACTTACTATTGTCTGGTCTAAGCCTTTAGGAGACCCTTTAGGAGGCACTCAACTCGCTAACGGAAGGCATCAGATTAAAATGTTTGAACCCGAAGCTTCTTCTTCTGCACCAGAAGCTGTACCTCTTATATTGTTGGGTTCTTTGCAGTTCTCCGATGCTTGTTTGAGGACTTATGCGCAGCCAGATTTATTAAGAGTAGCTGAAAGTATTAATGGAAAAGACTTCGCACCCTTTAATGAAGCTCTTTTTATAAAAGAACCGGGAGTGGGCGCTGCAGTATCCTGGCATCAAGATGGTGTCACTCATTGGGACAGTGAGGATTTCGAAGAAGATATTCATGGTTTTAATTTTATGGCCCAAGTTTATGGAAGTACCGCAGTAAATGGAGTGTGGGTTCTTCCGGGAACACACAAAGAAGGAAAAATTGATATCAAGAAACTTGTTTCAGATTCTGGAAGCGAGCGCATTCAAGGAGCGGTTCCTATAGTGTGTAATCCAGGTGATGTAGCTATATGTAATCGTCAGCTGCTTCATGGTTCTTTTCCAAATTGCGGTTATGAACCTCGAGTCACAGTTAATTTTGGTTTTCATAAACGCTCTTCTGTCTTGGGCACAAAAGGAGGCGGAATACACAGCGAGTCACAGGTATTTGATGAGGCAATCATAGAGAGACGAACCAGAGCTTTAGGGTATGCTATTGAGGCACGTAAGCAATACTATCCTTCTGAACAGCCATATGATTACTTACCTTTTAAAGAATCTAATGCCTCATTTAAATGGAATGATGAAGCTCGTACTGACCTAGTTGACTATAACCTTGATGATCTAAGCATCTAACTGAATGCTTAACTTAGTTGCTTTATCCTTATTGGCTTTGAGTCTATGGATAGGCAATTCCGCTATCTCTTTATTTCTTGGAATCGTCTTGGCACTGCTTTTTAAATTACCCCAAGATTTTCATTCCAAAAAATACGGATCAAAAATCCTTCAGACGGGGATAGTGTTTTTAGGAGGAAGTTTAAGTCTAGGCACTGTCTATGAAACTAATACAGATTTCTTCCTGTGGATATGTCTTTACGTAATTCTGGCATTCGCTTTTGTTATTTTTCTGGGAAAGCTTATGGGTATCTCAGAAAGACTTTCTTTTTTATTAGCTTCTGGAACAGCGGTTTGTGGTGGAACAGCAATTGCGTCTGTCGCTCCACAAATCAAAGCAAAACCCGAAGAAGTATCTACTGCTTTGACAATCGTATTTATTCTGAATGCTATAGCTGTGCTGTGTTTTCCGTTAGCTAATGAGTACCTAGGTTTAACTGAAAGACAATTTGGAGCCTGGGCTGCTTTGGCAATTCATGATACAGCCTCTGTTGTTGGAGCTGCTTCAAGTGTAGGAGAAATATCAGTTGAAATAGCTGCCACACTCAAAGTAGCCAGAACTATTTGGATTGTTCCATTGGTAATAATTTCTGCTTGGCTTTATAGAAATAAGAACGAAGGTTTTGGTCTTCCACTTTTTGTTATTTTCTTTATCTTGGCCGCTTTGCTTAATTCAGTTTTAGAGCCCAACCAAGAAATAACAAACTACCTAAAATTGATTAACAGAGTTTGTTTGCTTACCGGCTTATTTTGCATTGGTACTCAAATTTCAATTGAAAATTTAAAGGCTGTTAGATTTAAGCCAGTTATTCTTGCCACTTCAGTGTGGGCTTTGATCATCCCAACATCTCTGCTGCTTGTTATAGGACTTTAATTAGAACTTCCTTTTTTGCTTTTCGCAGCTACCTTTAGCAAGAATTTCTATCTTTGGATCTCTTCCCTTTTTGCCATCTACCCGCTTAAGCCAAATATCACCTTTTATTCTTGCCTTACCTGTAAACCAATTTATTTCATTGCTTAATTGATAAACATCAACTTTATAATCGGGATAACTGGGATGAATAGCACCATTTTCAAGAAAGTGGGTGACCACAAGTCCTGTTTCTTTCTTTTCTTTTCTCCAGTCACTTTGAGTTATCCATACGGGAGCTGGTTCGATAACGTAATCAAGCTTTAAGAGATCATCCGAGGAATCAGAGATGGCCCAATATTGAGTAACGTCTATTTTATTTTTATCCCAAGCATCTTTATTCAAAGTCTGCTTTGCGCGGTTCAAAAAAAATATTGATTGAGTGGTAGTAACGGCAACATTCTTTGCAATTTCAACGGCTTCATTAAAGTAATTTCTTCTAAAGTCTTCGTAAGTAATCGAATAATTACCTTCAAGTTCACATAAAACCTTTTTTGGTTGATTCGAATGAGCAGCTTGATTAAAGATCAGTAAAACTATTAGGTAGTAAATTTTATTCATACGAAATTTTAGAAAGAAAAATTTTACATTAGTTCCAGTTTAATTGTTTGGAGGCTGTAATATCTTTAATAAAGTTTATTTCAGATTCATCGAAAGGTGTTCCGTCAGTTCTTAAGATATCGTGAAACCAAACCTCCGGTTCAGGAATTGATTCTCCTTCTTCAACGAAATCGCCTTCTTCTTTTTTCTTTTTTAAATCCAGAATGGTTGACCAGCTGAAATGAGTTTGACTTTTGCCTGCCACTAAACCCCAGTTGTAGCATCCAATATTATTCTCTTTAAATATAGGCAGGCTAAATTCAAAAGTAGATCCAAATTCTCTAGCCATGTATTCGGTGCAAATCATGGGTCTATTGTTGGAGGCAAGTCGATCGATTGTCTCTTGAAGCTTTTCTCCTTCATAGGTATGAAAGGTAATTATGTCTGAATTAACACGGTTACATTCGATGATTTCTGAACCAACTGAACCATCTAAACAAGCTGTTAATGGTTGTTTAGGTCTAATTTCTTGAGCCCACTCCCAAACCATCTCCAGTAAAGCAATTGAGTTATCTCCTATACCGAATTGGCCAGGTTCATTATAAATATCCCATAACAGGATTCTTTCGTCATCCTTAAATTCGGTCAAAACTCCCTGAACAAATTCTCTTAATCTTGGTATTTCTTGGTGAGCTCTGTCGTTGTAGATTTCATGAACTAGGGCCATTCCGGGGCTTTGCTTCCATCCAGAATTATGCACACCTCTAACTGGCTTTGGCTGGACACCTTCTTTTGGATAAGGCCTATGACAATCATCAAATAATACAAGCATGGGCTTAATGTTTAACGAGTCACAAATATCCAGGAAGTTATTTAGGTTATTTTTAAAAACTTCAGGTTTATTCCATAGAAGGTCATGCAAATATACCCTTACGGTATTGAAACCCAATTCTTTTGCCCAAGTTAGCTCTCTTTTGTTTATCTCTTCTTCGTAGGTTTCTTCTTGAAACATCTCCAATTGGTTAATGGCATTGCTTGGCAGATAGTTGCAACCTACCAACCAGTCATTTGCTTTATACCAATCAAATGCTTTTTCTGAACTCCACTTACTCATTATTTTTTAGCTTCTTTCGCACTTAGTCACACCCTTGATGAAGATTCCTTGTCTTGCAATTTCACATTTCTCTTTTAATCTAAAAGGAACAGGATAAACAATCCAGTCACAGCTCTTGCAAGTCTTTACAAGAAGGTTAAATTCATCGGAATATGTATGAGGAGAGAAGCTGAAGAAAATTAGTGACAAAGATATTACAAAAGCCTTTTTCATATTTTTTAATCCTAATAATTTATACTTAAGGCGCATGCCTATTATAAGCACAAAAGATCTAGATATATATTTTGAAAAAAGTGCTCCAAGAAAAAATGGATCTATTTTGTATATTGGAGGAACTGCTGGAGATCTAAGAAACAAACCTAATCAATTAGATTTTCCATTGACTGAACAGTTCCAGATAATTTCTTATGATCAAAGAGGTTTGGGACAAACTGAAAAGCCCTCTGGAAGTTATACAATGCAGCAGTATGCTGATGATGCTTCTAACCTTCTTGATGAATTGGGTATAGAGCAAATTCCTGTAATGGGAGTTTCTTTTGGAGGCATGGTAGCTTTGGAATTAGTTAAACGACATCCTTCTAAGGTAAGCAGATTGGTTTTGGCTTGTACGTCCTCAGGTGGAGCCGGAGGCTCATCTTATCCTCTTCATGAGCTAGAGTTACTTGATCCTGAAAAAAAATTAGAGGCAAGCATTAAAATTAATGATCTACGAGTAACAGATGAGTGGATTAAAGAAAATCGAGAGATTTGGGATTCTATGAAACAACAGGCCCTGTCCAGGAATCCTTTCAAACCTGATTCGAATAATTTATTAAAGCAATTAATGGCAAGAAAAGAACATGACGTTTATGAATCACTTGAGAAAATTAACATGCCCGTTCTTTTAATGGGCGGAAAATATGATGGTATTGCTCCTATATCTAATATGAAAGCTCTCAATGAAAAAATAAAAAATAGCGTTTTAAAGCTTTACGAAGGAGGGCATCTTTTTCTTATACAAGATAAGAATGCTTTTAAAGATTTAGAAAACTGGTTAATAAATTAAAATTATGGAAATAGGACTTAGAAGAATTTTAGGATATTTAGGACTTCTTCCCTTCATTGCCTTTTCAGTTATACCTCTTTTGGTTGCCTTTCCAGAAGGATATGTTTTTAACTTACTATTGTCATTCTATGGAGGGGTTATTCTTTCCTTTTTAGGCGGTATGACTTGGAGTTGGACAGATAATTCGAAAAGTAAACTATCTCTAATCACTGGAATAACTTTCTCCTTAGTTGGATTCTTTATAATTACTATTTCAAATATGTTTCTTTTTTATAGCCTCTGCCTCGGTTTGGTGAGTTTTATTTTGTTCTACCTTTTTGAATTAAGAGTTTCAAAGATGATGCTTAATTCAGAATATAGAAATTTAAGAACGATATTAACTGCGTCAGTTTCTATTTGCTATCTAGTAGCAATCTCAACTTACAGTTGGTAATAAACTTTTTTTTGGATGGAAAATAAATCTATAAAAGATGAGATTAAGAAAACTTACGAAAAGTTTAATACAATCTTTTTAAAAGAAACAGGCAGGCATTTACAAGAGTTCAAAATATCAGAAATAAGGGATCAATTTAAAGCTTGGATCAAAAACAATCCTCAGATGTTTAATGACTTATATGATGCAGAAGACTCTTTTCTCTATATCTATCATTTTAGAGAGCTTCAAGAAATTAATAGAGTTGGAATCATGCTAAGAGAGATGACTGATCAAGTTGCTTATCGTAAATTTATTCAAGAATTTTTTGATGATAATTCTCCTTCTGGTTTGCAAGACCTGAAGGTACATCAATTAAATAATGAGTCCGATAAAGTTTGGCATTCGAGAGACTCTAAAGTAGATAGTCTGATTGCTGAATGGAGAGAGCAAAGATTTTCCCCCTATCTTTAACCATTCAGATCCTCTGTATCTTTTTTTAATTTTTCTAAGCTTAGCTTGTCTTTTAAGCTCATGAGGTATGCTGCTGCAGAAAGAACTAGGATCGCACCAGCTTCCCACATCACCATCATTCCATCCATATCTTTAGTTTGCATTATGATGAGACGACATAAGGCGGTTATAGCAACAATTATCGGCAACGTTACAGGAATTCTATTAGTGCTGTAGAAGGCTCCAACCATCGCAAGAATTTCGGCATATATAAAAAGCATAAATAAATCACTCAAGAGAATTTCTTGTCTTATCAACATTTCGTATAGGTAAACTGCTGAAGCAATACAGGTCGATATTCCTATTAATGCCAAAAGCAATTTTTCACTTGCAACAGTTGTCCAGCTCAAACCCTTATTTACCCCTTGATTTAAAAACTTATTAATCTTTTCTTTCATGCTTAACTTTTTTATTTTCCTAATGGTACATAGTACGATTCGAAGGTATTATTTTTCAAATCATTTTCACTGAAGAAGGTTGGCTTGTATTTTTCATCAACATATAAAGCTACCTGATCATCGTAATGGGTTGAACTAGAATCCTGCGTTGCACTTCCATATTGATGGATACTTTTAGATCTTTGAATACCATTTTTATCCCAGCTGACGTGAATGTATAGACCATCCCCTCCGGAAGCTTTTAAATCCCCTTCTTCATCGTTTCGACCGTAAATTGCTCTGAGGACATCTGGTCCACCTTGAACCGCAACTTTTTTGTTACCTCTGACAATAAAATTTCTTTCAGACCATTCAGGGGTCAATTTTCCATAGGTCGCTGTAAGCTCCTCAACACAGGCCTCTAAAGAGATTTCTGGATCTTGGGGTATTCTTTGTCCTTGCTCAGAAATCCATTCGCTTGACAATACACACACCCCCAAAGCAGCGGAAGTATTTTCAAAATCTGTGTGAAGATTCCAACTTTTGAGCACTTCAACAGCTTGATTTAATTCGGATTTCTCGAAATCTCTATCAAAGAGTTCGGCAATATACTTATAGGATCTGGATTGTTTAGAATACTTATTATCAAATTTTATAAGGTCAAAAATTTCTTCATCAACTTTATTGTATTCTTCAAATAGCTCTATCGACCTGTAAGCTCGATTGGTCATTCTGGTTTGCAAACCTAAAGTAGGGGAGTAATCATTTTTATTCAGATTATCTCCTGGATCGGTAACCTTAAAAGGATCTTGGTTTGTACTAGCCAACCAACCAGAAGGTGGATTGAGTAGTTGAGGAATTTCTTTAAAACCAACGATCTCGGTCCAGATTAGTTCGGATCTAGAGCCATCTATTACATCTTTCCAGTTTATGCCTTCCTTCCTTCTTGGTGATGAAGCGTTGTGTAAGAAATAAATATTGTCTTCTTTATCAGCAAAAACGCCATTGAAGGAAATAATAGATCTCTTTTTCATAGCTTCTTGCCACTCCTCAAGAGAATTGGATTTATTCATGGCAAACCATTGATTGACTTGCTTTATATCATCCATTCCTGAAAATCTCAGAGCATAGTTTTTATCACCGATTTCTAGAACCGGTCCATGCTTTGAATATTTTGCTTCTCTTTCTACAGTCCATTTAATAGGACCAAATATTTTTACAGGTAATTCCAGAGTTTCGATAGTGAAATTTTCCCATTTTCCATCAAGCAGATATTGATCCTTGTTATCAGGATTTACTTTTAAGAGGTAGCTATCAGATAGATCTGGTTTATTGACGGTAAAGCCCCACGCGATGTTTTCATTAAATCCCACAAAAACAAATGGCGATCCTGGGAACAAGCCTCCCATCATATTCCAACCCTCACCACTCTTAACATGAGCTTCATACCAGGCTAAAGGACCATCTAAGGGTTGATGAGAATTAATGATTATTCGTGTAGACGAATCAGATGTTTTATTTGAATTTACTGCGAATACATTCGATCCTGTTACAAATTCTTGATTTTTATATAGGTTGGTATATTCCTCTTTTACAGTTTCTTCTCTTTGGAGCTTTTCGATAGAACTTACGACACCCGAAAAGAAAAGGTTTTGAATGGCAAAGCCAGCAACAATATCTTTTTCAGTAACTGGGAAGAAATGGTTATATTCATTTTCAGGGTTTTGAATCATCCAATAATTTATGCCTGCAGCATAGGCTTCTATTACTTTTCTAACGTCTTCGTCTATGTCCTTGAGGTAATTTTCATCAATATTCTCGCGAATTTTTAGAACTTTAATTAAATAATCTTGCACAGCGCCGCTTATTCCATCTTTTAAACCCATTTGTGCTCGGTACAAATACATATTCTCTGCAATATTTTTAAAGTCATCTTCGGCATGAGCAAAGGCGAGACCAAATGCCGCATCGGCATCAGTTTTTCCATATACATGAGGTACGCCCCAAATATCTCTAGTTATCTTTGCTTCGTAAGCTTCAGATTTTTTTAGATAAAGGTCTTGAGTTTTTTTATCAACAGATTGACACGATACTAGGATCAGGCTTATTACCAATAGAAGAATTTTATGCATATCTTTTTAATGCATATTGTACAAGTAACTGCTATTTAGCAGCTAGTGTAGAGGTTTGGAGGTTCTTAATTTATTCCAGAAGGGGAGACTCGAGTTTTACCTTTTGTAGAAATAACTTCAACCAGATCTCCAACTGAGAACTTATAGTCTCCAATTTCTTGAACTATCGATACGGTTCTCCCATCGTCCAGATTTATGGTTAATTGGATACCATCAACTTTTTGCAAATTTTTTGATAGATTTCCGCCAATTGTTGCTCCGATAGCCCCACCAAGAACAGCTCCTATTTCAGATTCTGGTTTCGAGTCGCTTATTTCACTGCCAGCAGCTGCTCCAAC
>CEPT01050520.1_pt1 | contig 14066 bp, 8 predicted proteins | sample 356221 | NCBI WGS metagenome assembly CEPT01 (sample SAMEA2620081, study PRJEB7988) | marine metagenome | isolation source: saline water (ENVO:00002010), including | reverse complement strand
TCTGTTAATACTTTTTGGATTGTTAATTCTTGTACTTTTCTACCAACTTTAACTTCTGATATGATTTTCTTTAGTTGGGATTGAGTTGTATCTTTTACTCTAACTCTCATACGAGGCTTGTTAGGTATCGTTGGATTTCCAATCAACTTTCCGTTCTCAACATCTAAGGTTACATAACCATAATCGTTGTGAATCGGAACAAACTCTGATTCTTTGGTTTCAACATTCCATACCAAAATACCATGTTCAGGATATTTAGCTTCTGCATGATTCTGCATAATCGTAGAACCACAATACTTAATCGTACCCTCATCATTAAGTGTTTGATTTGGAACGTGAATATCACCCAATAGAACTAAATCGTATCCATCGAAGGAATCAACTTTTACATTTTTGTTTTCTAATTGGAATCCGTATTCTGTTTTTACCTTATCTACAGGTGCATGATATAATGCTACTTTATAATCACCATGTACTTCTTCAGATGGAATAATTTCTTTTGAATCACCAAAAACAGATGAGTGTGAAAAGGAAATGCCTCCCATTTTCCAAACTCCATCATCTTTCAGATAATGTAGATTTGGATGTCTTAAAGCGTTTACAATTGGTGATAATGCATCTAATCTATTTGGATTGTTTAGATTAGCATCGTGATTACCTGGTATCATAATTGTTGGTAATAAATCCGATAGGTTTTTTAGAAATGTTTGAGTCATTTCTACAACCTCAGGAGTCATATCCGTTTTTGCGTGAACAATATCACCACATAATACAATGATGGAATCTTCCGTCTTTGTAGTGGAAATATAATCATAAAGACGGGAAAATACTTCTCTGTATTCTTTATGTCTTTTTAAATTTCTGATATGTACATCAGCAATGTGGTAAATCTTTTTGATTGTACCATCATACTTTATTCTCTTTGATTTTCTCATACACCTAATAACTTATACTCCATTAACTTTCTTAGTGAAAGTAATTCAGTATTTTCTATCTTTTTATAAATTTTTTCAAAACCTAATTCGGATGGGTCTGAATCTCCTAATTCAACAATATAAACATCTACACCGTTGTTCATTAATACTTCAGCAAATCTAAGTGAATTACTAAATGCATCTGAATCTAATGCTAAATACACTTTCTTTACACCCTTCCCTAATATTTTCTTTTGTAGTTCCGATTGTGGTGATTTTCCAAATAGTGGAATACTATTCATTCGAATCGCCATAGCATCAAAAACTCCCTCACATATTACAATTGGCAAATCCCAATTGATTAACATTTCAAACCCAACAACATCTTTTGATACGTTTGGATTTTTATGTTTAAAATTACTTTCATAAAAACTTCTACCTACAAAATAATTTAAAATACCATTTTCATCATACGATGGAATTATTACTTTATGTTTATATGGGCCCTCTTCACAATACCCAATCTGATATTTAATTATCTCAGCTGGTTTTACTCCCCTTTCATCCAAATAACCCAATGCGTGTTTTCTAATTACCGATGTAGATGATTTCCAAAGTGGAATATATTCTTTTGGAAGTTGTACAACTTTACTTTCCTCTACAACCGTATCTGTTCTGTATCTATATTTTCTACTGAATATAGAATTATGTTCATCCCATATTTCTTTTGATACTTTTAGTTTTCTAAATAAAGTACGAATTGATTTACCTTTTTCATCAGAAATCCAACAATGCCAAGGGTTATCACCATTAGAGTTTAACTTTATGTTTATCTCTAATTTAGGTTTATAGTGATTCACAAATGGAGAGAAAAAGGCGTAGTTATCCCCACTTGTTTTCTTAGACTTTCCTAAGACGGTTTCTAGTAATGATAAGAGTCTTTCTTCCATATTAGAGTAAATATACAAAAAATATTTGAATTATCCAAAAAATTTCTTAGTTGGTTTTTCATCTATCCATTCTTGTGGGATTTCCTTCTTTGCCCATTTGAATCCGTTCTTTTCACACCATTGAGCATATGTGGTTTTAGAACCTTTGTATATTTTTCCATTTGGAGATTGTAATACGAATCGTAAATCCATATCAGGATTTTGTTCTTTGATTAATAAATGTTTTTTTCTATCTTCTGGTAAGAACCACCCTTTTGATTCTATAAAGATTCCATTTGGTAGTTTAAAATCAGGTTTGTAAGTGTGATGAGTTGCTGGTATTGTATATTCTACTTCATGCTTTTCATACTCACCATCGATACCTTTTGATTTGAGTTGTTCATCTATACGAGTTTCCAACCCACTTTTATGCCCCTTCATCTTTTGAATGTGAGACCAGTTTCCTTTTGTATTCATAACTTATTACTTTTTTTATTTACTATATCCACCATAATTTACGTTAGGGTTTTTTGGACTTTCACTCGGTGGTGTATTTGTAGGTACATCTGCCGGTAATGTAGGTGGTGGTGGTGTGATAACATCAGGTGAATCTACACTTGATGTATCATCAGGTTTAGGTTCATACGCTTCACCAAAATCACCCCCAACTAAAATATCAGGTCTATCCAATTTACCCCAAACAAATTTACCAGGTGATGTTTCGGTGATTGTTGCGGTATTACCAGTCATTAATGAGCCTGTACCAGGTGCACCAAATGGCCCATCTAAATCCATTCTAACTTTTACAGTTATATCAACATCACTTCTGTTTTGTATTGCCGATGCTAATTTTCCAATGGCAACTAAATCACCATTTGGATTATATAATCCGATTGTTGTGAAATAATTTCTAAAATCTGAACCTGTTACGAATGATTTTAGTATTGGACTATCAACATCATTATTTCTTTTTAGTGTTGGGTTTTGAGATACATTAAACTCATTAGCACCCACTTCACATAATATATTTAATTCATGTAATTGTTTTGTTGATTTGTATCTTGTTTTCCAACCGTATTTAGATACAGTACCTTCGGCTGTTTCATCACCATAATCCCAATTACCATTTTCACCAGTCCAAATATATTTGTATAATGGTCTTGGGTCTGATACAATCATTAATCCATGATGATAGAATACCTCACCGATTGTGTGAGTTTGATATGCCGAACCTGATACAAAGTGGTTGTTTGATAATCCTTCTATCTCAGATTGTGTTAATCCTTTATTATAAAAACGAACTTCATCTAATGAACCACTTAATACATTGTGTGATGATACTACATCTTCAAACCAACCATCAGATAAAGTTTTACTTCCTAATACTATATCGTATCTATTAGAGATTCCTCTCATTGTTATATTATCAATACTACCACTTGTTGGTAAAGAACCTGTTTGTTCTTTAACACCATCAACCCATAACTCTAAGTGAGAACCCGTTTTATTAAAACATATATGATGAGCTGTATTATCGTTGATTGCAGTTGTAGATGATGCCGTTACTGTTGTTAATCCATTCGATAATGAAATGTGAATCTTACCATTATCAGCACCAGCATTTTGATTGTTCACCTGTATATCTAACGGATAGATAGGTGATACAATATTTCTTCTTCTTAGAACTGAGTTTCTTAATCCATCTTCACCATAATCTCTACTACTACCCCTTTTAGATACTAATGAATTATAGTTAGCGGTATCATCTGATTGTGAGGTTGGTAGAACCGCCCATAATGAAACAGAGTAATCATTTGTTTCAAAAAACTTATATTGGTTTTGATGATTTATTCTAATGTATGAATCAGAACCATTAAAGGTTGCTTTAGTACCAGATGGTAATCTTTCAGATGCGGTGGCACCTGTTGTATTTATTCCTGGTGTATAATTTATATTTAAACCGTACCCATTATTAATGTACCCACTTCTATCCTCTACTATCTCATCAATTGTAGAATCTCTACTAACTACCTCATCGTTGAATCCCCAATAACCAATTAGATTTCCAAATGGAACATATGAACCAGTATCTAAACTATCATCAATTAGATTACCATTGTGTTCATTTACTTTTATATCTTTTATGGAGATTTGTGATGTACTTCCAGTCATCGAAGTATCTGTAACAGTAATACTTCCTGGTCTTAACCCATCACCCATTCTGTTATGTGGAACTGAAAATATAGATGCTGATGCAAATAAATCCCTTTCGATTCGAGGTCTATGTTTGTAAAACATCTGATTCAAACCAGACCAAACAACTTTCTGATGTTTTGATTTTAAAAATTCTGTTGAGTTAGAATTAGAGTTATCTATCTGGTCAGTTTCTCTATATGCCGGAAGTCCGATTGATTCTGAAACATTTATCTTTTCACCAAAGTTTGGGGATATACCTTTTATTACCGATATTTGATATCCATCTGTTCGGAAATTCAAATCAGTCGCAACCCAACGTTTATGGGTGTTGAATGGTCTTAATTGAGTACCACCGCCATTGATTGGTTTGTAAGCTTCTGCCATGCGTAATCATTATCGTTATCGTTCTTAAATATTACTTAAAAATCTAACTTAACCTTAACTAACACTTCATTTGAGAATGATTTAAGAATTGGTTTAGATAACTTAGCAACGGCCAATAATTGTTGTGAACTATTGTATAATCCAACAGTTGTAATATACGATTTAGGATTGTTAGCAAATGTTGGTTGTCTAAACGCTCCATTTGAACCTGATGTATATGATGGGTTGTTTGAGAAGTTATACTCACCATTCTTAGCTCTTACAAAATAGAATGTTGATTGTACTCTTTCTTCGTTTCTTGCGGCAAAACCATAATTTGAATTAATAACTGCAGCTCCACTAATAGATGTAAATAGTTTAAATGCGTTATCACCATTAAGGTTTGAACCAGTAACAGTACCAAAGTTAACATTAGTGTTTAATGTATCGGCGTTAAGTACTATAACACCTTGTTCAGGATAAACCTGTCCATAATAAGTTTTAGGTGAATAAACACCATTTAAAATAGAACCTGATACTAAGTTGTAAACTCTACCTATTTGAGTAGCTGCTTGTTGTGTATCACCACTATCATCAATTAACTGAATAACTTCATTAGAACCAGAAATACTTATATTAGAACCTGTGTGTACGTTGTTTGGTACAACTGAACCTGAACCAACTCCATTTCCTGCTAACTTAGCTAAACCTAATTCGAAGTTACCAGGGTCTAATCTATCTTTTAATCTAGCTCTGTTAAGGTTAACTGCGTAAATGTGTTGAGAAGCAACATCATTAAAACTGAACACTCTCTGATTGTCTGGTAGTAGGATTTGTGCATATTGAGAATAGATAGCGTTAGAAGGTGAATCTTCATTCTGTCCTAATGAACCACTACCTGCGTTGTGTCCGTATGTTACTGAAAACTGAGATTCAGATGTTGAATCAGTTGATACACCGTTAAAAATCTCATAATAATATTGTTTCTGAGTAGCTGATTGTGCAGAAGATGTATGGAATGTAGTTAGTGTTCCTACGTTACCACTCCATAAACCTCTGGTCACTTTTTCTACACCACCCTCTACAACATCTCCTACTTTGAATGCCGTATATACTCTCTTTGATGTATTAAACGAACCTGCTGGTAAAATTGCCATATCTTATTCCCTTTTAAATTATCCTTATAATGTTGAATCTAAAGTGTTACCTACTGAGATATCAGGATTATTAGTAACAGTTAAATCAATCTCCGTACGTCCACCTGTCTCATTACCAATAACAAATATTTTAGTTGATATATCTGTATTATCAGATAATACTTTAGTTGTAATTGTAAATGTTTTATTAGTACTGATAGTAACACTTCTTCTATCTTCGTTAGCACCAACTGCATCATCGTTATTTGCGATACCACTTCCATCACCAATGATAGATGCCGCATCAGAATTTAATAATGTAACAGTATAACCAAGAGTTTCGTTACCACCATTTTTAGTTTCTAAAGTTACTACTTGTTGTTTTGAACCTTCTTCTAAACTAATTGAACTTGGGTTAGATTGTATAATAGGGATTCTAATAGTGTTCTTCGGAAGAGTTAACAACTTGTATCTTAATGAGTAGTTCTCATCAGTTACTGCCTCAACTACTGGCATGTTTTCAATAATGATTCCATAATAATCAGAACCTAGCGGATGTGCTGGATTCCATAGTTCATAATCTACTTCATCATCAGCCAATGCGAATTGACTAATCACAAAGAAATCTCTACCTTTTGCCAATAACTCCCTACCCTTTTTCGTAAGAATAGCATCTACCGTAATTGACGAATTATCTAAATATCCCATAATATTACCCTTTTACAATTTTGTTTTCTTATATAAATATGAAAAAATATATTTTTACACTAACTTTTGTAATTTTCTATTTTCTTCCGTTTTTTCTATCTGTTTTATCTAACGCCACAATGAAATCATCTTCACCTTTATCATTTGATAAGGTTCTTCTAAGTTGTTCCAAAGTATCCCTTCTATCTTCATAATTTTCAAAAGGACTTTCATTATTTGGTTTGATTAAAATATCAACTGATGTTGTAGAAGCTTCTGAATCAAAATCTGATTCTTCGGATTCAACAATATCTCTATGTGGAACTATAGGTCTACCTAAACGTAATTCCATATCGTTTACTTCCTTTATAGTTCGTTGAACATCATTCAACCCATCTAATTGTGGATTCCTTCCAATTTTTTCTTTCTGTTCTATAATTATCTCTTCTTCTAAAAAAGTAGATAATTCAACCTCACTGGGTCTATTTAAAACTAAATCTTTTTCTTTTTGTTTTCTTTCTTTTTCGTTTTCAACTCTTTTGACTTGTTCAAGTTGTAATCTTTCTTTTTCCAACTTAAAAGTTTCTTTATCCTTTTTTATTTTATCTGTAATTGAATCTACTTCTGTATCTTTTACATTTTTTTCACCTACAATATCAGGATACTTTTTCTTTAAGTATAAATCAAACTCAACTTTCATTATTTCTAATTCTTTTTTGAAAGCGTTTCTTCTCTTAATCTCATCATCAAATGCTTGTAAGATTTCATTGTATCTTTCATCTGATATAGCCCTTCTTTCCTTTTCTTCGATTAGTAATCTACGTCTGTTTTCTTCATCTAATTCTTTTGAATCTATAACAGGTAGTGCTGGTTTAAGGTTTTCAAGTGGTAGTGGTTTTAATGCATCAACTAACTCACTTGGTTTTGCTTTATCAAAATTATCTAATACTTTATTTTCCTCTAAAGGTTTACCAACGTTTGGTAATTCTTGTGGTTCTTTGATTATCTTACTAATTTCAGTAGCAGGTGAAATAGGTTTCTTAGGTGATTTAATCAAAGGCTTATTTGCACGTTCTGATAATCTAAGTTCTATTACTCGATTTAACCTATCAGCTGATTTAGGGTTTGATTTATTTCTATTTCTTCTAATTCTCATAATAATAATTATTCGATTAAGCCGTTTTTGATATCAAATTCTTTTCTTCTATCTAACTCAAGTTTTCTTAATTTCTTTTGTTCTTCAAATCTTTCATCAAACTCATCGGCACGTACATCTTCTATTTCAATCATCTTTTCGATTTTACGTCTAAATTCTCTAAGTTCTTTTCTGTACTCTTGTAACCTCTTAAAATAAATATCATCATCTACTACTAAATCTTTTATACTTAATGTATCCAATCCAGTCGCAGTATCTACATCTAAGTTACCTTCTTCAGCGGTTTGAGATGTTTTGATTAATACATTAGGGTCAGCCTTAAATATTTCGATTACAGGTTTCCCATCTGGTGTTTGAGTGGAATTAGTAGTTAAGGAATCTGAACTTACTTTACACCCTAAATATCTTAAATTTAAAACCGATAATGGTAATCCATCAGTTGATACCTCTGCCGGTACAAATGAAGATGAGTTTGGTAAGTTTAATGATGCCGATAATTCTGAGTTATAGAAAAATACTTCACTCTTAGCGTGTTGAGATAATCTACTACTTGTTATATTTGTTCCAATCGGATTATAGTTCCAACTACCATTTGAACCAGTTGTCCAATTAATACCATATCCTAAATCTGCGGATTGTGAGTAGTTTAATACCACATATCTATATTGTGATGGTGCATACATATCACCTACTTGTGGATTACCCACATCTTCCAAATCATCTTTTTGAGATGTTATCACCAATAAGTTACTCACATCAATTGAATCACCATCATATAATATGTGTTCTCCATTCAACACATATGATTGAGAAATTTCAGTTTCATATTGTTTTCTTTCGGCACTTAATGAGTATGAGTTAGTAACCTCAGTTTCTAAGAAGTGGTGTGATGCTGTTACAGGTCTCGCCATGGCCGCAATATGTGCATCATATACAGGTCTTGTCTGAGTTACCTTAGTTAATGATTTAGCTTTAGGTCTCTCTAAGATATGTGGTTCAATCAAAATACCTGAGTTGTAATCAACTCTAGCAGGCATGGTTTGTCTGATTTGTTCAAACACCGTCATATCATATTTAGCGAGAATATCAATTGTATTGTTGATTAAGTTTTTAGAACTATACTTTTTAAATACTTGCCTACGAACATAATCTAATTCTTCGTTTTGTTCGGTGTATCCACTTCGTTGGTCTGGATTACCAATGTAATCATCTATCTCAAAGTAACCTGTATGATTGTAGATATCTTCATTATACATTCTTGTAGCCGCCAAATAAACACCTAAAACATTTGAATCTACAGGTGCAGAATCATATTGTGATTTTTCAACCTTATTATCAGGATTTAGAATTGATGTTAGTGGATTATCCTCTGTTCTAACTTTATTATTAAGAATATTGTTAGCACCAGCTGATGGTACTTTTGTATAATACTCTTCAGTAACACCAATCAAATCATCATTTTCAAAATTGAATAATGATGCCGTTAAATGAGAACCATTTTGTGAACCTGTTATTTGTTGGTTAGGATGTTGTGATGGGTGTGAATCAACACTATTAATTGTTTTCAAATTAGAATCAGGAATGAATCTAAACTTTAAATCAAAGTAAGATGAAGTTACTGCATTACCATGATACGTTTCTCTTGATAGTGTGTGTTCATCAACTACAACATCTTTTAGTTGTTCAGCCCAATATCTAATTTCTTGTATTGAACCACTCATTGTATTTGTATCACCCCATAATGATGGAGCACCACTTACCGTTCCAAACGCTTTTCCAAATTGAACCACCCCACTACCAGTCCATGCGGCGTTATATGATGATTCAGTTGAACCATCAATTGATATACTTGCGGAACGACTTACTGTTATCCTATCTTTTTTAGCTCTTCGGTATTGTAATTTATATACATTATCTTGTGTTATATCATCAACTGAGTTTTCTCTCTCTATTAATAGAGTACTCATATTAGAATCAAACAATGGTACATTATTTATAGATGCGGATTTATAACCACTACTACCACTTAAATAGAAGTGAATATTTCCTTTTGTAAATGTAGCCGAGCTTGATGTTGATTCATATAATACTGCAAAATCACTACCCTTACGAATAATACCAGTATCTCTATTTAGATTTTGTTGAACTTGTAATTCAATAACATCAATAGGATTTGGGTCGTTGATAGCGTATGTGATTGGGTCTATATCTGTAACCTTATCCCAAGGTACTTCAATGTAATTATTATTATCCATTCTTAAATGGTAAACAAATCTATCATGTTCCCAATAAGGTCTTACATCATGTTCGATTACAGGCCCACCGTATTCTCTGATTGATAAGAATGTTTGAGGAATACCATATGTAGCAATCAATGCTTTAACTGCTCTAGCTGAACCTTTTGTTTTTAGAAGATACGGAATGTTGTTAACAATTCTTCTCCATACTTCGTAGTTAATCTGTTCATGTGATTTAGATGGTAGTGAACCACTATTAGGTACATTACCAAATTTATCAGTTCCCAATCCAAACTCCCAAAGGTTTGATGTATCTTTACCATGTGTTAATTTCCAACCCATAGATTTTGCTACATCATAAAGAAGTTCGTTTGGCATACCATCATACGGATGTTCTTGTCTTTCATTGATGGATGTTAATGCGTTTACATAAGACCAGGTAATATCAAAGTGATGTCCAATCATATCTACGAATAAAACATATTCTTTGTTTAACGGGTCCTCAACAATTGATGCCGGTACTACTTTAGTTAATCGTGCATCATTTAATGCATCGTGAATACTAGCAGAATCAATCAACCCATTGAAGAATGTTTCTGCTTGAGATGATGTTACACTATATAATACATTTGGATATTGACTACTCTTTGGCCAAGGTTCTAACGGATAGTTAGATGAACTATAATGAGTATATAAAGAACCAGTTGTTTCATTATACATCCATCGTTCCCAACCATCCATACCACTAACTACAGCATCTCTTCTTGAGATAGATTGTGAAATGTTTGTAATGGCCTCAGAACCACTAACAGATTGTAGTGTTTTGATTCGGGCATCATAAGATTCTACTAATTCTAATTTGTATTTAAGATTGTTTGCTCTTTCAACTGCTGATGAGTATTTAACAAAGTTACCAAAGTATGTATAATCAATATTTAGATTCACACCACCGAATGAACCACTAATGTACTTATCTATAATTTGTTGTGATGTAGATAAATTAGTATCTAATAAATCATTCCAACTTTTTAAATCAGTACCTTGTGATTTTCCATAGTTACCTAAATCAATTTTAAAGTTAGGTGATGAGAAGTTTGGTTGTTCTTCAGGTTTAGCATCATTGTAAACTAAAATCCTATCAATGTAGGATTCCCTAGTCATTTCATTTATTCTACACCCTAATGGTTGTAATCCATCTTCTAATGGTTTATATAATTTTACTACAACATTTGTAACTGCACCATCAAATCGTTCATTGTAATATCTAACTCTTGAATATCTTTGAATATTAGAACGTCTCCTAGTGTAATTACTTCGTGGTGGGTTATCGTAATACTCACCTGCAGGTAATGGATACTCTCTATCATCTGGTACATCGAAACCAGCAATCGCATCAGAATCATAGAAATAAATTGAATCACCATTACTATCAACTTCTATTTGATAGTATGCGTTTCCAACTTCATTTATTGCTAAATTAAATTTAGCACTTCTACCTGTGTTTTGATAAACGTTAAATCCAAATGCATTTGGTTTTTTACTACTATAAAATTCAATCCATTGATTTTGGTCTTTACTATCAAGTGAAGGGGCAAAAAATGTATTTTCATCATTGTAAGTATCAGTTGGGTGCATTACTGATGCAACTACTTCACCAACTCGTTTGTTATTATAGAAACTTAAATCAGTTATTGTTTGAATTTTATTATTACCAAAATTCAATCCTAAGTTTAGTTTATCTACTTCTGAATCGTTTTGTTCTATTCTCGCCAATAATTTAGATAAAGTACCACCCTTAACTTCTAACTCAACTTCAGTTAAATCAGCATTAACGTTTACAACCTTTAATTCAGGTGTTAGTGATTTAACAAAATTATAAACTATACTATAATATCCTGTTTCTATATTAGATAATCTTACATCTCTTTCAGGATTAATTAAAATATCCGTTTTTACATTATCATCTGTAGTGTTTAATTCATATACTAATTCTGATTCATTGGATAATAATAATTGGTCTGCGGAGTAAATGTGTGATTCTATTTTTGTTTTGTATTCAAAACCACCACCAGCTGGTGATTCGTATAGTGTACTTCCAACATTTCTCGTAGCTTCAGTAGTACTAATACCACTTATAAGATTACTTGCTTCCAACTGAAGTGTTGTGACAGTAAGATTCGATTCATCACTAAGTGAATAAACTTTTACATTATTTACTGGTACTTTTGATTCTACCAGAATATCTTTATTTTGAAATCTTTCTATCGCCATAATTTACCTTTATGCTCCTGTACTCGTCGCATCATCTGAAGCTTCATCATTAGCGTTACCACCACTTGGTGCATCACCCAATGTTGATGTACCAGCATTTGGCCAAACAATTGGTTCTTCTTCAGGAAGTTGTGCCGTTACTTCAAATATACATTTATCACCCATTATGTGAACACCATCATCTCTTGAACCAACTACAGTTTGTACTTCGTATATATCATTTTCTACTAAATCAGCGTTTGGTATATCGTGACTTAACTCTATCATTGGATATGCCGCGGCGTATGTTCCGGTGTTTACTTCCCTTACATTTGCAGGGTCACTCGGTATTCTTTTTCTAATAATTCTTACATTCGCATTTACGTTTGAATTACCTTTATTTATAGAAAATCCAATTACTGTTCTAAGATTAAGATTTCTACCTGATTCTATTAGTTCTTTGGTAACTCTATATCCACCATTAGTAAGTGGTGGACCAAATACTGCGTTATCCCATAAAACTTCTTTGAATCCTGGAAACAGAATAAAATTATCGGTTGCATCTCTTACACCACCATTGTGGTAACTTATACCACTAAAGTGAGTATTATCAAACCAACCTGGTGATTCTTTACCTCTATAAGATGGAGCGTTTGGTGTTAACTCATATCTACCACTAAATACATCTTCTGGTATTACCTCTTCAACATCACTACCTTTTATACTGATACCTTGAACATAAATGTTAGCCTCATCTACAAAAGTTTGACTTATAACTTCTAATGGGATATCAGGTAATGGTACAATTAACTCAGATGAGAGTTGAGGAATTGTTCTATTGTAAGAATCTTTTTCATATAAAGATGTAACGGCAGGAACTTTATGCGTACCATATTGTTTACCACTATCCTCTTCAAGAGTATAGGATACAATTTGGTTGGATGAGTTTCTTCTTACATCACGAAACTCAACTTGATTCTCTGTTGGTGTATTATTTTGTATTGCCATTATCTTACCACTTTAAATATAAACCCATCAAAGTATTGTTTAGTACCACTTCTATCAACTCTGAATTCAAATTGATAAAATCTTTCAGGTTGTAATGTATTGAATCTAAAATTAAAGAAGTTACCAGTAGAATCACAACTTACTTTAGTATAAGTCGTATCGAATGGTACTATTACTAAATTTGTTTCAACATCTCTTACCTGATAATAAGTAGTTGCGGGTAGATATTTAATAGTAGTATATGGATTAGAATCCGCAAAACTTCTTGATGGATATGTTTCTCTACCAACTACTCTTAACTTAGCTTCTGATAATTCTTTATATTCTGAATTTAAGTTTTTAACATATAGTGTTATATCATTTGCCGTAAGTTCATTAAGTGAACCTGTTACGAATGATGAATCATCCCATCTTGCCTCTAATGTAGGTACATATATTGTATGAGTATCATTTGAGAAAAATTTTGATGAACCATATTTAACAGAACCAGTTTCTTGTAATGCCGGTCTTTTAATTATAAACCCATCGTTAGGTCTTTGTTGTTCTAATATATCTCTAACATATTTAGTAACAGTTACATTCAAATCAGATGTTGATTTTGTGAATGTTTGAGAATATTTAGTATTATCAATTGATGCAGTGTACCATGTTCCACCACCTGTATTTTTTAAGAATCCTGATTCACTAGTCGCCGGTGATTCTAAAGAACCTGAATAGAATAGTTTCCAATCATCTATCGAACCACTTTGAGCCAACGATGAACTATTAAAATATGTATATGCAAATATGTAATCACCATCTTGTACAGGTGTAAATGATATTGATTGTGTTGCGTTAGTTGTATATGATGATGTTAGATTGGTGATACCTGTTCTTAGTGGTAATCCATTATTATCATATAGTGTAAAATCAATAGAATTAAAATCACCTGGACTAATTGATGCCGTTAATTGATAGTTTAAACCTGCTTGTAAGGTTTGAGAAAATTGTGCATCAGCTCCACCTTCATCAGCGTATAAATTTAATTTAGATTGGGAAGCAAACATTCTAATACTATTAGTTGTTTCTTCGTTAACTCTGTTTCTTAATTTAAAATTACCCTCATTTAGAGTAAACGTTTCCCATGCAATTAAACTACCCGCTTTTTGATAAACATATATTTCATCAAACGAACCTGTTGATGTTGTACC
>CEPT01142364.1_pt1 | contig 14169 bp, 15 predicted proteins | sample 356221 | NCBI WGS metagenome assembly CEPT01 (sample SAMEA2620081, study PRJEB7988) | marine metagenome | isolation source: saline water (ENVO:00002010), including | reverse complement strand
AACCACAGGTTTTTCAACCACAGGTTTTTCAACCACAGGTTTTTCAATCGCCGAATTTTCCCCGTCAAGCATTGCAGGTTTAATTAACTTAATCAAACCCCCCTTTTTTTTTAATTTATATTTTTTCAATCCGAGTTCATCTTTTGTTTTATTAGCGATATCATTAGAATCCATTACTAGTTGTAACTATAATATTATCTTTATTTAATTTCAATTTAAATTAAATAAAGATAATAGATAAATACGAACAGACCTAAGACAAGATAAAAAAATTAATCGCCTCGGGCACTGAAACCGATGGGTTCGGAGAAAATCCTATAATTCTAAAATATCAAACATATAAGGTTCAAATTTATGATAATAAAAATAATCTTATAAAAGAGCGCACAATTTAGTTTTTAAATTGAAAGACTTTTAATAACTTTTTTATTGGTAAGAAAGCTAAACAAATCCTGATTAGCAATGGATAATAATAATATTATCAAATACAATAAACTAATTATTGATTATATTATTGCAGATGGTGAAGCTAATATAGTAAGTTTTGGAAAATATAGTGGATACAACTTTAATTATGTATATGAAAACGACAAATCTTATTGCCGTTGGTTTATTAAAAATTTTGATATTAAAAAAACATCTAATATCAAAAAAAAACTATCAATGCTTTTGTTTAAACAATGGCTTGAAAAAGTATCATTGTATGATTCTACCATCGACATTCGTTCTAGCATAACAAGATGATGCACAATGACCGGGCCTACCACATCGATAACATACATTAGTATTGTTATAATTATTTTTTTGTGTAGTTTTCGTTTTATTAGGACTTGATGTTGGCAAACATGTTTTATATTTATTTTCCATTTCATTTATTTTACTTTCTGTTTCGCTTATTTGCTCTTTTATTGTAGAAATTCTATCATTTTTAATTTTAAACAAATTATTACCTTGTAATTCTTCAAGTTTGCTTTTTTTACGAGTTAATTTATCGTTTAATTTCTTGTATTCTTCCATATCTTCAATAGTAGTTAAACAGTTATTAACAAAATGTCCTTTCATCCCACATTTAAAACATTTATCATTTGAACCATTAGTTTTTTTTTCAATTATGCTTTTTTCTTCATTACTTAATTCTATCGATACAAATGAACCTCCTCTAACATTATTTACACCATATTTATCCATATATTTTTGTGTGTATTTATCTTCATCATAGTTATCACAATTTGGAATCAGTTCCACTAGTTTTAACGGCTTATAAATTGTGGTCCATGATGAACCATCTCCACATAAATGATTTTCTATTCTAAATGATGGATTATTTGTTTTACCCACATAATATTTATTTTCTTGCAATTTGAGTACATATATGTAGACCATTGGTTATTAATTATATGTTGGATATTTCTATATCAATTATAAAGTAAATTGAACTTAAATATATATTAACAATATATAACAGAAATGGTTAAATATAGTTGTGAACGATGTGGAAAAGAATTTTCTCAAAAATCTCACTATGATTCTCATAATAGACGCAAAACGCCCTGTGAAAATAATGCTGATAAAATTAAAACACTTGTAGATAAAGCAGTTGAAGAAAAATTAAAAGAATTAAATAATAAAAAATTGATTATTGTAAACCACCCTTCTGTTGATACAGAAGTGATGGATACAAAAGAAATTACATATATTGATTTATTTTGTGGTTTAGGTGCATTTCATACGGCATTTAATAGAAATAATATTCTTCAAAATAATATTAAATATACATGTGTTTTAGCTTGTGATATTGATGAAGATGTTAGAAATATATATGAAGAAAACTATGGAATAAAACCAGAAGGAGATATTAATAAAATTAATATAGATACTATGCCCAATTTTGATATACTGTGTGCTGGATTTCCTTGTCAACCATTTAGCATTGCAGGTAATCAAAAAGGATTTCAAGATAAAACACGTGGTAATCTATTTTATAAAATATTAGAAATAATTGATAAAAAACAACCTTCAACATTGTTACTCGAAAATGTTAAGAATCTTCATACAATTCATAAAGGTGAAACATTTAAAATTATTAAAACTGAATTAGAAACACGAGGCTATAATGTAAGTTATAAAGTAATCGATTCACGATACTATAACTCCCCTCAATCTAGACATCGTATTTATATTATATGCAATAAAAATAAAAACTACACGTTCAGAGAAATGAACAAACCAATGGTTCCTGTTTCAACTATTATAGATAATAGTATTACTGATTTCTTTGATTATTCTACAAGATATAATCTGGAAGAGTGCACTGGAAACAGCATGATGAAATATAAACTTATTAATAAAGAAACTGGAAAAGGAGGAAGACAAGGCGAGCGTGTATATGATATATCAAAATGCGGTCCAACTATATGTGCTTCTTCTGGTGGCCCCGGTGCAAAAACTGGATTATATTTTATTGACGGTAAAATTAGAACACTAACTATAAATGAAACATTAAAAATGTTTGGATTTGATGACTCATATCAATATAAATCATTGGCAACAAAAAATAAAATGTTATTTTATCTAGGAAATAGTATAGTTGTAAATGTGGTCGAAGAATTAATCAAGGATTTATAATTTATATTGTGAATTTGATACCTTGTTAATCAAGTCTATTGGTTTTATTATAATATGCAAATGATTGGATCGTTTTTCACCTTTATCACCCCCCTTTCTTTTTATTCCAAAAATACCTTCATCTCCGAGATTAATGACCGTTTTACCTTCTGTAATTATAAACTCTTGGGTTTCTAAATATTCTATAATATCTATAATTTTGAATGCTACTACTTTGTGTCTTTTCGCATCTGATTTTCTATATTCAACTCCAATTAAATAGTTTGGTTGAATTTTATCATTAGTTCCATAAAAGGCATATTCTAGTATCTTCTTTTTATTTGCGTTCAATGTCTTTAAGAAATCATCAAGTCTTTCTTTTGTATAATTAGAATTATCAAGTTTCTGTATAGGTTTACTTTTATCTACATGTTTTCCATCGGCTAACAATTCTTTTTCGCACAAATTTACTAGAATATCTCTACAAGATTCTAATTCAGGTATGGCTTTGATTAAATGAGAAACCCAATTACGATTTACCTGCTGAATTTGTTTTAATTTACCTTTTTTAACTTGTGCTAGCAGTTTTCCATTTTTTGATTTTATATCTATCTTTCCAGTACCAGGAACTTTAACACATTCGTCATATTCGTCCCCTAATATAGGCTTTAATGCTTTTCTCAGTTCTTCATTATTATTTAGATCATAACATACCAAATGTTCTTCTTCGTACCCTTTTTTCGCAATATCACTGCCTGACTGCCTCCGATTTGTCGATGATGTTGATTGCTCCGGCGGGGGCGAACATTCTATTGGGTTATGCTTATCTTTTTTCTTTAAAGTCTTTTTTTTTGCTTTTGGTTTAGGCTGTTCATCTGTCATTGTGGTTGTAATTATACTTTCACTATTATTTGGACTCAATTTTTCATCTTCAATAACTTTTTCTATTTCTGCTTTATTACTCTTCGTTTTATTCATAACAATTAATTTAGTAGATTTTTTAGTTTTTTTTGCTTTTGGTTTAGGCTGTTCATCTGTCATTATTATAAAGTAAGTCAATATTATAAACTAAATTGAACTTAAATAATTTGCTACTTATTTATTAATAAAATGAGTACCAAAAAGAGTGGACATAATCTAGAGAATAATATTAAAAAAGTTTCAGAAAATAAAGAACATTTTGATGAAAACAATACATTTATGGTTTATAAAGGGTACATTTATAAAATAGAAATCAAAGTAAAATCGCTAGGCACAGATTTAAAAATGATTTTGCCTGACAATGCTATATATTACGGTTTAACAACCAATGATTACCAAAAGCGTTGGTACGAACATGTAGATTCAAGTAGAAAAACTGATCGTCCATTATACAAATTTTTGAATAAAATTTCCAATGATGACGTTAAAATACGTAAAACAGAAAACTATGACACAAAGATTTGGAATATTTACTTGGACGAGTTTGATGTTGTCTTTACAGTTATATATGAATCATCATATGAAGACTTTTACGATCTACTAGAAGATCTCGATATAAGAGAGACGCAATATATTGACACAATCGGAACATATCCAAAATCATTTAATTTGAAAGATGGTGGTTTTGAGAATAACAGATTAATCGGGTGCAATCTTTACTACAAATATAAGTGTAACGAATCTGTAAATTATTGTAGATTATATTATGAACAGCATGGCTCTATACAAAATATAAATAGAGATGATATTTTTCAAGGTTTTAAGATAGGGTCCTTTTTACATCGTGTCAGACGTGGAGATGCAAAATCTATTACTGATGAGAATATACAAAAACTTTGCAGTTATGGACTTGAAATGGGTAAAGTTTCATTACAAGAAAGAGCAGCTAGATCCCATTCCACACGTATTAAAAATAATACACATTGTCAAGAAGGTATAAAAAATGCGTTTAAATTGTATATGAAAAACAAGGGAATAGACAAAATTGGCTCACCACCAACGAATTATGTCGATGAAAATGGTTATAATTTAGGTTTGATGGTACGTGCTATTAGACGCGGGGATCACAAACCGGTTCATGCGTGGCTTGAAGAGAACGGATTTTCATTTAAATGCAATAAAGATGAATCAAAGCATAATAGGTCAATAACTAGACAAAATGAGAAATTATTTGATGATATTTTATATCATTGTCATATGTTTATCTGTCTATATAATCCCAAACATATTTCTGATTGGTATGATAGAAATTTACCAAAAGTCATTGGTAACAAAGAATATCCTTTTTATAAAAAAATTCGAGGGCTGCGAAATAGTTGGCGAAATGAAGAAAAAAGAAAGAATATGTTACCACATATTCAAAAGGCATTCGACGAACTTCCTCATTTCTTCTGGAATAGTGAAGATGCGAACTATGAAGAATTCAAAACTGCTTTGAAACTCCACGGACAACACCCCAAACATAATACGACTGTCGATTTACCAAATTATCCAAAATATCCATTAGGAAGAAAAACTTTTAAATGGCAAAAAACGTTTGAAACTGCTAGGGGTAACCAAAAAAAACAAGATCTAATGAAGGAGTGTCCATATTTTATTCTAAATGCCCGTCAAATTAATAAAATTGAATAACTTTTTATGCTGTAAAATATCTATTTAAAAACTTACATAATTTTAAAGTAAATTGAACCTAAATAATTTGCTTTTTTAATATATAGAAAAGCAAGTTATGACGAATTATCGGTTTATTTGTAATGATCGGAATTATACTGATATCAAAATTTATGAAGATTCTTCTATGGATGAGGTTGAGATTGAACTTTCGTGTAATAAACTTTTCAACCATGACGTCTTCCGTCTAGACGAACATGGTGAAAATGTTATTACACATTCTAGTACCCGTTCCAGCACCATCGCCGGTATCCTCGTTCTTAAAAAAAATAAAACATTCGGGAAATTTAATGACCGACTTCTTTACAAATGCATTCCTGATGACAAACGACTTCCTATATTCCTTGTTCCCTACAAGGTCAACGAAAGAGATTTCTCAAAACTCGTTAATAATAAGTATGTGGTATTTAAATATGATAACTGGTCTACAAAACATCCAATCGGCATCCTTTCACAAGTTATTGGCGATGTAGATGTAGAAAATAATTATTATGAGTATGTCCTACACTGCAAGTGTCTCAATACATCCATGAGCTATTTCAATAAATCTATGAATGAACGCCTCAAATCTAAAAGTGTGGATCAATATTTCGAAACCATACTTGAAACCACCGATCTTAAAGACCGCCGTGCATATAATGTTTACACCATTGATTCTGATAAAACACTCGATTATGATGATGCTTTTGGTATATCATACGAAGGTGATATTACCATCATCAGCATCTACATCGCTAATGTGTCCCTATGGCTTGATGTTCTGAATTTGTGGGAAGCCTTTTCCAGGCGAGTTTCAACCATTTATTTGCCAGACAAAAAAAGACCTATGTTGCCTGTTATACTATCTGAAAACCTATGTAGTCTTAAAGAAGGTGTCGATAAACTTGCTCTTGCACTTGATATTAAAATCAATGAAAAATATGAAATTGTTGATATGTCATATCAAAATGTTATTATTAATATCGCCAGAAACCAAGTCTATGAAAGCGAAGAACTAGTCAATAATATTAGTTATATAAAAGCTTTGGAAGTAGTTCAAAATCTTAATCAAAAATATAAACTCGTTAATAAAGTTAATACCAGTATTGAATTTGTAACTTATCTTATGCTAACTTTTAATAAGCATGCTGGAAGTATTATGATTGAAAAAAAAAATGGTATATTCAGAGGAACCAAAAATAATCTTATTTCCAGCACAGATGAAAATGCACCTGAAGAATTGGCTGAATTCTTGAATATATGGAAGGGTATGAGTGGTGAATACACCTCTTTCGATAATATCAAACCACATCTACTTCTTAAATTCGATAGTTATATACATATTACATCACCTATTAGACGATTGGTAGATTTGTTGAATATTACTATTATTCAACATAATCTTGGATTGGTTAAGTTCTCTGATAATGCTATATGCTTCTATCATAATTGGTTAAATGAAATCGATTATATTAACATTACTATGAGAAGTATTCGCAAAATTCAATATGATTGTTCTCTTTTGCATATGTGTTTACATGATCACTCTATTATCGAAAAAACATACAATGGTTATATCTTTGATAAACTTGTTAGGGATGATGGATTAAGTAAATACATGGTTTATTTACCTAAAATTAAAATGGTATCACCTATAACATTGCGGGATAATATAGAAAACTATACATTGCGACAATTCAAACTATTCGTTGTAACTGGTGAAGACAAAATTAAAAAGAAAATACGTATTCAAATTATTTAAAAATAACAAATAAATATATATACATGCGGATTTTCAGATTTTTCTTTTTATTATTGTTGTCGATTTCAAATGCTTTTCTACCCAACCATAATGACCTTTCTTTGAAAATAGTTAAATCCACATCAGGTATGTTAGCTAATGCAGATTCTGTAGGACATCGTGTTCTTAATGGCAATAAACTTATCATTGATTTTCTTTTAGATCATAAAGAAATAGCTATGGAGGTTAAAAAACCATTCATATTATTTTTAATAGAAACCGCACAAATGGGCGATTCAATGGGTTCTCAAATATTAGAAACATATTATAATTTAGTTGATAAGTTATTATAGTAATTTATAATTAAATATTAATTTATTTTTAATTATAATGGCAAAATTAGCTTTTCAATCTTTTCAACCTATGACAAAATCATCAAGAAACTTAGTTAAAAGAAATTTAGCTAACCCTTTACCTGGTATTGAGGTTGGAATACCTGTAACAATTTTTCAAAATATATTCACTACTAATCACTATGGTTATGATATTACCAATGCTAAAATGTTGCTATTACAATTCGGTTCAGCTTATCTAACATATGGATTTGACAGATTATTTGATTCACAAGATCCATTAGAAACAGCAGAAAACAAACAAAAACTTTACAAATATTACAATGATAATAAAGTTAGCATTATAACAACTCTTTGTATTATTTTTACTTATACATCATTCTTACTTCTTGATGATCCTGAAACTGCACCTTTTCTATTTTTACTTATATCTACTTTTAAATACAAGGATCTTAAAACTTATTTAGGAATATATAAACCCATCTATATTGCTATAATGTGGACCGCTATTTCATATATACTTCCATGTGTTATTCATGATCATGATTACTCTTGTTTATTGTATCCTCTTGATTATTCTCCTATGCTACTAACTTTATTTGGTACAAGTAATTTAGCTGATTCAAAAGATGTCATTGAAGATGCTAACAATAATATTACCACTATTCCTGTTTTATATGGTGATAAATTTTCAAATACTTTAAGTGTATGGGCATTGGTGTTATCATCTTTATTGTTTTTTATTAATCCTAACTACAATAATAGACCTAGAATTAATAATTTATATGAAATTCAAAACATTGCCAGTGTTATAATACCTATTGTTACAAATAATACATTAATTAAATTCCCTTAAACTTTTCTATAAATCACTGATGTATTATTCGATCTTCTCTTTTTTGTACTATTAATCATTCTCGCCGCACGAATTTTTACATTATCTGTTACTTCTTTGTAAAACTTATTTAATTCTTTCATCGCTTCATCCACATGTTCTTCTGGACTTTTCACTATCTCCACATATTCCTCTCCTGTAATAAAATTTTTAATAGTTGTACTTAACCATCTCTTGTATTCATTTAAAACTTCCTCATCTCTATCAACTGAACCACGACTTATTGTATTATGCATGAAATCTGACCATGTCTTATCCAAAATATCGCTATGGCCGAACTCTGTAGCCTCTATTGTTTCACTTACACCCCTCTTTAATTTTAAATTTTCTGGTTTAATATCAAAAGTCGGTATAAATGGCACCGAAAAATCTGTCGGTGATAAATTCCATTCATAACTTTTTGCTGCATTCAAAAATAAAACCTTTTCTACATGTTTTAACACCAAATCTTTATTGCGATATCTATCTACTAAAAAACTATTATCAACTGGATCCATCAATACTAATCTTTTTACATCCTTGTTATTTGTACATAAACCTATAGCATTTACAGAACCCGAAGAATGACCCACTACCGTAACATTTGCATAACTCTCTACCAAATCATCCAATAAATCAGCCGTTTTATCTACATTTGCATCTGCTATATATGATGAAACCCCTTCCGATGCCAAATTTGACAAAAATGTATCATATATCTCTCCTGGTATAACTGAATTTAAACCTGTAAAAAAAAGTACACAAGCTGTATCCTTTTTAACTACATCATCTAATTCATATACCTCATTATTGTTATTATTATCTAAACGCCCTTTTATTATTTTACCCATTGAACTAACTACCGGAGAAAAACCACTTCCTAAACCTAATAGAATACTTGTAACTATTAGACGCAACATAATATATTAATTACTTATCTAATATCTTTAAATTATATTTAAAGCTTAATTTATATATTTACATATATGACCAAAATTATATGTTTATGTGTAGCACTTATGCAGTTATCTGATGCATTTTTTTTACCTTCAACATTACCTAGAATGAAAACAAAGATTTACTATAAACCAGCAACACTTATAGAAGAGGTAACAAGGCTTTCAAACAACAAAATTGGATCTGAATGGACATATTATGATTTTATTAATAATCTTGAAAAAAACAATATTGATGCCGCCACAATAGTTGATAAGGCTAATGCCATAGCTGTTATAGATGGTAATCATGGGGAATCTGTTATGGGCGATAATATACATTTTATTAAAACATTACCTGAAACTAGCAATCTAATTATTGATAAATTAGCACATAATAATATTAATTTTGATATATTTACACCACCTGTTAACCCTTTATCTAATATACCATTCGGATTTCAAATTATATTTGCATACATATTTGTATCCTTTATAATCAATTTTATACGTGCTCGTTCAATGGGGATGGGTATGGGAGGTATGCCTGGTCTCGGACAAAACCCACTAGAAGCAATTATGCCTAAAACCAAATTGACCGATGTAGAGAGTGTTAATATTACATTTAATGATGTTGCTGGATGTGATGAAGCTAAAAATGAACTTGTTGAAGTTGTTGATTTTCTTAAAAATCCAGACAAATATGTTAATGCTGGTGCTAATATACCTAAAGGTATATTGTTAGAAGGTGAGCCTGGTACTGGTAAAACATTGCTTGCTAGAGCAGTAGCAGGCGAAGCTGGTGTTAATTTTATTTCTGCTAGTGGATCTGAATTTATTGAGATGTTTGTTGGCGTTGGTGCTTCTAGGGTAAGAAATCTTTTTAATAAAGCTAAAGAAAATTCACCTTGTGTTATATTTATTGATGAAATTGATGCCATAGGTCGCCAACGAGGTGCTGGCTTCAATTCTGGCAACGATGAAAGAGAACAAACTCTTAATCAAATCTTAACTAATATGGATGGGTTTGAGAAAACTACTGGTATTATTGTTCTTGCTGCTACAAATAGAGCTGATATTCTAGACTCTGCATTAGTTAGACCTGGAAGATTTGACCGAAAAGTTAATGTTCCATTACCTGATATTATTGGTCGTGAAGCCATTAGTAGAGTTCATTTTAGAAATAAAAATGTATCAGATGCAGTATCTCTAAAAGATGTTGCCGCTCTAACTTCTGGTTTCTCTGGAGCCGATATTGCCAATTTGGCTAATGAAGCAGCAATTTATTCTGTTAGAAATAATTTGACCCAAATAACTTATAAGAATATTGTTGATGCATTTGAAAAAATTACAATTGGTTTACCTGCCTCTATTGAAAATCGCGATGATGATGTTATCGAACTTGTTGCCTATCATGAAGCAGGTCATACACTATTGGCACTTTTATTCAAAGAGTTCTTCGATGTCAAAAGAGTAACTATTAATGCTAATAAAGGTGGTGCTGGAGGTTATACTTTGTTTACACCTAAAGAACAATATCAAAATTTCCCCACTAAAAAATTTTTACTCGCTAATCTAATTGTAGCTTTAGGTGGCAGAGCTGCTGAAGTTGTATTATATGAAAATTACCAGAGCACCATGCCATCTAATTATGACACAACTTCTGTTTTTGATAATATTAAAAATCTTGATATTACTACTGGTGCTTCTGGTGATTTGCGTCAAGCTAATTCTATAGCCAGACAATATGTCTCTCAATTTGGATTTGATGATATGATTGGTTTATATGATGGTTCTTCTGGTTCAAAACCCTTTCTTGGAAGAGATATGGCAATGGGTGGAGATAAAATGAGCGATGAAACCAAAAAACTCATAGATAATAAAGTAAGCGAATTGGTCGATTTTGCCTATAAAAAAGCCTATGAAATAGTTAATGCAAATAAAGATATACTTAATCAAATATCATATGAACTTGTCGCAAATGTAACACTATCTGGTCAAGATCTTGAAAAATATTATGTTTCTATGTTTTAAACTATTTAAATAATTAATTATTTCTTTTAATAATGTTAAAAAGTTTTTTATTAACATTATTTGCATCATTTTTTTCTTTAAATAATGGATTAAACTATAATTTATGTGTAATTGGTGCTACCAGTGGTTTAGGAAAAGAACTAATATATCGATCTATTAATGAAAAAAATGTTAATGTTCTAGCATTATCATCTTCTCCTAATAGTATTATTTATGAACCTTTCAGAGGAGATGGTTTTAATGAACGCTTCACTGATGAATTTAAAAATAAAAATTTTATCGTAGATAGCTATTGGAAACATATTACTGATACATATGATAATATTGTATTTTGCACTAGTGCAAAACCTTTTCAACAAGATTACTCCGATAAATTAATGGATAAGTATTTGAATTTATTACCTAAAAATTGTAAAAATGTTGCACTTGTTAGTGCATATGGTGTTGGAGATTCCATTAACGATTCTAATTTGGGTATACAAGTTATGGATAAGCTGTATTTAAAAGATGTTTATAGAGCCAAAAATTGTCAAGAAAACGCTCTCAATAATTATAAAGGTAATGTAAATAAGCTAATTTATAGACCTAAAGCCTTGTCATATGGCAGAACATTACTTGATTCCACATCTCGATTCGAATTTGCTGGAAAAATTATCAATGATTTAAATTTGTAATATAGAATATATATATGAATAAATATATATATCCTATTGTTGGTGTTCTTATTGAATGTATAGCAGATGTTATACTTAAATTTCATGTTAAAACTAAAAATATGAATTATCTTTATTTAGGCATGATAGGTTATGCTTTAACTGGATATTTCTTTGCTAAACTACTAACTATGCATAATCTCGGTACATCTAATATTATATGGCATGTTGTTCATTTTATATTTTTAACCTTAATCAGTATCCTGTATTTTAAAGAAAAATATACTCATAAAGAAATAATAGCTATATTGTTCGGCTTCTTATCGTTATATTTCGCATCTCATAAACATCATTAAACCCTACTCTTTTATAAAATGCTTATTCATATACTTTTGTAAATTAAAATATGTTATTTCATCCTCACCTGACCCCAATAAATCTAAGAGTTTATCATCTGGTTTAATTATTCTTTTATCATCTATTTTCTGCAACGATTTATCTTTTATATATTTAATTAAATACTTTGTTACCTCTGTTCTAGCAACCATGCTTCCTGATTCTTTATTCATAAAATCCGTTAATTTATCGGTAACCTTTGATGGTTTAGCAAATCCTGAAGGACTACGGTTACTTTTAACTTTATTCTTTGATACACCTTTAATATCTCTTTTAAATTTTTTTTCTAAAAGTTTAACCTTATTTTGAACTTGTGATACTTGTTTTTTTAGCTCATTTATCATAATAGTTATCTCTTTACCATTAATTTCGTTTTCCATTATTTATCATACAAGTATTTAACTTTAAATAATTTATAAATTACTTTATAAATTATTTCATTTAATTTTACTCATCTGCAAATTCTTGTGTTACAACTTTGTTTTGAGGAACTCCTCTACTTCTATCATCCACCGCACCTCGACGGCGTTTTACCAAATACCATTCTTCTCTAGGACCTCCACCCCTTACACGTACTCGTGTATCCATACTATCGTTGTATACACGATTTGTTCTTGGAGCACGTCTCACATCCGAACCCGACTTCGGCCGCTGAGTTAATCCTTCTTTAGTTTTTTCCGCTCTAACACTGCGAGACGAATTACGTGTCTCACACATCAACTGACCACCTTCTACTCCACGAACCTCTCCTGCCTGGAATTTATGATCACAATTTTCAGAAGCAATCTTTTTAAAATTTATATATTCACCTTCAACCAAATATTTATATTGTTCAGAACCTACATTAATAGCAGTATGGTGAACAAATAAATCCTCGGTCTCATCACTGCCATTATTTACAGTAATAAAACCATAGCCGGCGCGGTTATTGAACCACTTTACGCGTCCTGTGTAAACCTTTTCATCGGTACCAAACGTGGGTGTTGCTAACTCCTCACTCATATGAGTAACATTAATAATACGTCTTTAAGTAGATTTATTTATAAATATTCCTATTAAGGAATATTTTATATCATTATATATATATATATAATGCCAAGAACTAAAAGATATAATAAAAGATATACCTATACAAAACGCGTTCGTAAAGGAGGAGGCTTTTTGAATTTAATAAGGAGAAGAAAAAAAGATAATGCTAATCAAAAAATTAGTGACAAAAGTAAAATCGATCTAATAATTTTAGCTTTAGGTGGTATGGAAGAAGTTGCTAGAAGAGCAAAAGCTAATGAAGAAAAATTAAAAGAAAAACTTAAAAATGAACAAGATAATCCTCTTGTCAAAAAAGATAAATCACCTGAAAGAGACTCTAGTGAAAATATCCCTCCCGAAGGTCCACCTCTCCCCCCACCTGCCGATGGAGCTCCTCTTCCTCCTCTTCCTCCTCTTCCTCCACCACCGAGTGGAGGTAAAAGAACTAGCCGAAGACGGCATAAATATTAATAATATATATATATTTTTTATATTATTATATATTATATGGAAAATACTGTGCTAAATGCTTCAGATGTGGGAAATAGTGATGGGAGTAAAAAAATGTCTAATAAACTGCGTAAAATGATCCCTAAAGGAATAACTAGTAGAATTTCAAAAGGCATTCCTAAAGATATTCCTAAAAAAGTGACCAGTAAAATTAAAGCTAAACTCCCCAAGGGTATTCCTAAAATGACTAAAAGGCGTTCAAAAATGTCTAAAATGCGCGAACGAGTGCGCGAACGAATGCGCAAGAGAATGGCTAAAATTACAAGAAAAAAATCTAAAGATAAAGAACCCATGGATATTGCTAATCCTCTAGCTGATGTTGGAGATAAAGCCGCCGCCACCGCCACCGCCGCGGCCGCCGCCGCCGACGCCGCCGCCGCGGCCGCCGCCGCCGACGCCGCCGCCGACG
>CEPT01162492.1_pt1 | contig 14264 bp, 9 predicted proteins | sample 356221 | NCBI WGS metagenome assembly CEPT01 (sample SAMEA2620081, study PRJEB7988) | marine metagenome | isolation source: saline water (ENVO:00002010), including | reverse complement strand
AAGTTACGCCACCACCTCTCCAAATTGGGCCTCTTGTTGTTCCAGCTCTTGCTCTTCCCGTACCCTTTTGTCGCCATGGTTTTTTACCTCCACCTCTTACCGCAGATCTATTTTTTTGCGAAGCAATATTTTCTCTCCCATTTGAAAAATATGAGGTAATAACTTGATGAACCAATGTTTTTTTATAGTCGACATTAAAACAACTATCTGACAGTTTTAGAATTTCATTATTTGGTAAAATATTGATATCCATTACTTAACCTCTTTTTTCTTCTTTGAAGAATGTGTAAGCTCAACAAGTCTTCCGTTAAATCCAGGAACAGCACCCTTAACTAGTAAAAGTTTTTTTTCAGAATCAACTTTTACAACTTGAAGATTTTTTTTAGTAACCATTACATCTCCCATTTGACCCGCCATTTTTTTTCCTTTAAAAACTCTCCCTGGAAATTGACATTGACCTGTGGATCCAGGCGTCCTATGAGAGATTGAATTACCATGTGTAGCATCTTTACCTTTGAAGTTATGTCTTTTTATTGTACCAGCGAAACCTTTACCTTTAGATCTTGACCTTACATTCACAAATGTACCTTCTTCAAAAAATGCAGCATCAAGTTTTTGACCAACTTCTAATTCCGAAGTTTCATTGACTCTAAATTCTTTTATATTTTTTTGGGGTGGGATATTACTTTTCTTAAAATGGCCTGAATTTGGTTTGTTTGATTTATTTTCTTTTTGTTGCGTTGTTGAAATTTGAATTGCATTATAACCATCTCTGTCAGTACTTTTAATCATAGAAATTATATTATCTTCTATTTTTAATACAGTAACGGGTATCGATTCTCCATTTTCTGTAAAGAATCTTGTCATACCAACTTTTTTGCCTAACAAACCAATGCCCATTTAATTCTCTTCTAAATGTAAAAATAATAAAAAAAGCCTAGGTAATATAATTCAAAACCTAGACTATCTAAGTAAGTTTGCTGATTATACACGAATAATTAGCGTATAAAAGCTTAATTTAGCTTGATTTGCACATCAACTCCAGCCGCTAAATCGAGCTTCATAAGTGCGTCAACTGTCTTATCAGTTGGGTCTAAAATATCCATAATTCTCTTATGGGTTCTTATTTCATACTGATCCCTTGCATCCTTATCAACATGCGGTGAAATAAGTATGGTAAATCTCTCCATTTTTGTTGGAAGAGGTATTGGCCCTTTAATTCGGGCTCCGGTCCTTTTTGCAGTATCAACAATCTCAATTGCAGATTGATCAATAAGCTTATGGTCAAAGGCTTTTAACCTTATTCTAATTTTTTGTGTCGATGGATTTTCTGATTTCTTAGCCATTTTTTACCCTGAAAACTTACTGATAATATCTTCTGCTATATTACTTGGAGCTTCCATATACTTAGAAAACTCCATAGAGTATGTCGCTCTACCCTGAGTTGCAGACCTTAAATCAGTTGCATACCCAAACATTTCTTTAAGAGGAATTTCTCCCCTAATAATTTTTCCTGCTGGACTATCCTCCATAGCTCCTATTATACCTCTTCTTCGATTTAAGTCACCGACAACATCCCCCATGTAATCTTCTGGGGTAACAACTTCAACTTTCATAACGGGTTCTAAAAGAGCAGGGTCAGCTTTTTTTGCACCTTCCTTAAATCCCATTGATCCTGCAATTTTAAAAGCCATCTCTGACGAATCTACATCATGAAAGGTGCCATCATATAAAGTAACTTTTACATCCTCTACAGGATAACCAGCTATTACACCATTAAGCATTTGTTCTTGTATTCCCTTGTCAACAGCAGGAATGTATTCTTTTGGTATTGCGCCACCAACAATCTCATTAACAAATTCGTACCCAGAACCAGGCTGTTGTGGTTCTATCTTTAAATAAACATGTCCATACTGTCCTCTACCACCACTTTGTCTAACAAATTTACTTTCTTGGTCAACTGGTTTTCTAATACATTCTCGATAAGCAACTTGGGGAGCGCCAACGTTTGCCTCTACATTAAATTCTCTTTTCATTCTATCAACAATAATTTCTAGATGTAATTCTCCCATTCCTGAGATAATTGTTTGGCCTGATTCTTCATCTGTCTTAACTCTGAAAGATGGATCTTCTTGTGCCAATTTTTGAAGCGCAATACCCATTTTTTCTTGATCTGCTTTTGTTTTTGGCTCAACAGCAACAGCAATAACAGGTTCTGGGAATTCCATTCTTTCTAAAGTTACAAGTTTGCTTGGATCACATAGAGTATCTCCAGTAGTTACATCCTTTAAGCCAACTGCAGCTGCAATATCACCTGCTCTCACTTCTTTAATTTCTTCTCTTGAATTAGAATGCATCTGAAGTATTCTTCCAATTCTTTCTTTTTTACCTTTTGTTGAGTTTGAAACTGACGAACCTGCAGCAAGGACACCAGAATAAACTCTAAAAAAAGTTAATGTGCCAACGAAAGGATCTGTCGCAATTTTGAAAGCTAGTGCTGAGAAAGGCTCTTCGTCTGATGCCTCTTTTGATACCTCTTCTTCATCTTCATTTAGACCTTTTATTGCAGGTATATCCAGAGGTGATGGCAAATACCTAATAACACCATCAAGCATTGATTGGACACCTTTATTTTTAAATGCAGAACCGCATAATGCTGGGACTATCTCATTCGCTAGAGTTCTAATTCTTAAACCAGTATGTATTTCTTCCTCGGTTAAACTACCATCATTAAGATATTTATCCATTAATTCTTCACTTGCTTCAGCTGCTGCCTCAACCATTTCCTCTCTGTATTTATTACATAATTCGACAAGATCTTCAGGTATGTCCTTCTCTTCAAAAGTTGTGCCCATGTCAGATTCATTCCAGTATATTGCCTTCATTTTAATTAAATCAACAATGCCTTTAAAGTTATCCTCAGCTCCAATAGGAATTTGAATTGGAACAGCATTTGAACCAAGTCTTTCTTTAATCTGATCAACAACTCTAAGAAAGTCAGCTCCAGATCTATCCATTTTATTTACAAAAGCCATTCTAGGAACATTATATTTTGAAGCTTGTCGCCAAACTGTTTCTGATTGTGGCTCAACGCCACCGACTGCGCAAAATACTGCGCATGCGCCATCTAAAACTTTTAGGGATCTCTCAACTTCGATTGTAAAATCGACATGTCCTGGAGTATCTATAATATTTATTCTGTGTTGATCAAAACTCTTATCCATTCCCTGCCAAAAACATGTTGTTGCTGCAGAAGTTATAGTAATTCCTCTTTCTTGCTCTTGTTCCATCCAATCCATTGTTGCGGCGCCGTCATGCACTTCTCCAATTTTATGAGATAGACCAGTATAAAAAAGTACTCGCTCAGATGTTGTTGTCTTTCCAGCATCAATATGCGCCATTATTCCAATATTTCTGTATCTCTCTAAGGGAGTTTCTCTTGACATTATTATTCCTTTGTTACCATCTGAAGTGTGAAAAAGCCTTGTTAGCTTCTGCCATTTTTAAAGTATCTTCTCGTTTTTTCATTGCTGCTCCTTTATTTTCAGAAGCATCTTTTATTTCGCCAGCAAGTTTTCTCATCATGGATTTTTCATTTCTTTTTCTTGCTGAATCAATTAACCATCTCATAGCTAATGTATTTTGTCGCGATGGTTTTACTTCAACTGGAACTTGGTATGTTGCTCCTCCGACTCTTCTTGATTTAACCTCTACCTGTGGGCGAACATTTTCTAACGCCTTGTTTAAAATTGCTAAACCATCTTTACTATTGCTATTTTTTGCAAGTTCATCTAAAGCATCATAAATAATACTTTCAGCCACCGATTTTTTTCCATGCATCATTAATGCATTTATAAATTTTGCAAGCTGGATATCTCCGTATTTTGGATCAGGCAAAATTTCTCTCTTTGGAACTTCTCTTCTTCTAGACATATTTATTTAGCGCCCTTTCCTTTTTTTGATCCATACTTAGACCTACCTTGTTTTCTATTTTCTACACCTTGAGTATCTAAACTTCCTCTAACAATATGATATCTCACACCCGGTAAATCTTTAACTCTACCACCCCTTAATAAAACAACTGAATGTTCCTGAAGATTGTGTCCCTCTCCGCCAATATAACTTGTCACTTCAAAACCATTTGTTAGTTTTACTCTTGCGACTTTTCTTAATGCTGAGTTTGGTTTTTTTGGCGTTGTTGTATAAACACGAGTACAAACACCCCTTTTTTGCGGACAAGACTCTAAAGCAGGCACAGTACTTTTAGCTTTTTTTGACTTCCTAGACTTTCTTACTAATTGGTTAATTGTAGTCATAATTTAAATCTCAATACAAATAATATTACTGAAGCGGATTGTAGAAACAGCTTGCCATACTGTCAAGAAATTATTCAACATTTGCCTCTATTTCATCCGAAACTGCATCAATTTCAGACATCTCTTTTTGTAAAATATCTTCATTTGTTTCTATTTCAATATCCTCATTTGAGACATTATCATTCGTAAATTCTCTTGCTAATTTTCTTTCTTTGTGGAAATCAAGACCAGTTCCTGCTGGTATTAGTCGCCCAACTATAACATTTTCTTTTAGTCCCTTTAGTGTATCACTAGACCCTCTAACTGCGGCCTCGGTTAATACTCTTGTTGTCTCTTGGAAAGATGCTGCAGATATGAATGATTCTGTAACCAGTGATGCTTTTGTAATTCCAAGAAGAACAGGTTCAAAAACAATAAGTTTTTTATTATTTTCTTTTAATTTTTTGTTTTCCTCTAAAACATTTGCTCTCTCCGCTTGTTCGCCAACTAAGTAACTAGAATCTCCCGGTTGAACTATCTCAACTTTACGCAACATTTGTCTTACAATAACTTCAATATGTTTATCATTAATTTTTACACCTTGAAGACGGTAAACATTTTGTACTTCTGTTACCAAATAGTTTGCTAAAGCAGGAATACCAAGTAATCTTAAAATATCATGAGGTTTTAATTCTCCGTCGACTACAATTTCTCCCTTCTCGATCGTTTCACCTTCATAAACATTTATATTTCTAAATTTTGGAATTAAAGTTTCAGAACTTTCGCCGTTTGAATCTGTAATAACAAGTCTTAGTTTACCTTTTGTTTCTTTACCAAAACTAACTACACCGGACGACTCGGCAAGAATTGCAGGTTCTTTTGGGCTTCTTGCTTCAAATAAATCAGCAACTCTTGGAAGACCACCTGTAATATCTTTTGTTTTAGTAACTGCTTGAGGAATTTTTGCAATTATATCCCCAGCTTCAACTTTATCACCATCTACTAAATTTACTATTGCTCCATCAGGAAGATTATATTCAGTATTTCCCTTAGAGTTTGATAGCTTAATAATTGGCTTGATATCTTTTGCCCCAGTTCTATTTTTTGAGTCGATAATAATTGTGGAAGTTAGCCCGGTAATTTCATCTGTCTTTCTATTGACCGTAACACCATCCTCAAAACCAATAAGCTTAGCTTTACCAGCTTGTTCTGTCACTATTGGCCTCGTGTGTGGATCCCATGTTGCGATTGTTTCTCCCGCTTCAACTTTATCACCTTCGCTTACATTTAAAGTAGAACCGTAAGGGATTTTGTATAACTCTTTCTGTCTTCCTGCTTCATCAACTATCGCGAGCTCTGCAGATCTTGTAACAGTTACATTTGTCCCATCTTTTTTCTTAATAGTTTTTATTTTTTTGAACTTAATTTGTCCGTTTGATTTTACCATTACACTATTTGTTGCTACTGCTCCACTAGCAGCTCCACCAATGTGGAATGTTCTCATTGTTAATTGAGTTCCTGGCTCCCCGATTGATTGAGCCGCCATTACACCTACTGATTCTCCAATATTTACTAAATGTCCTCGTGCTAAATCTCTTCCATAACACATAGAACAAACGCCATACTTTAATTCACATGTAATTGCAGTTCTAACTTTTACTTCATCAATACCATTATTCTCCAAATCAAGCGCAATTTTTTCATCAATTAGTGTTCCAGCTTCAAGAATATAATCTTTATTAATAGGAGATGTCACATCTTCTGCAACAACACGACCTAAAACTCTCTCAGCAAGCTCAACAGTGACATCGCCACCCTCAATTATAGGTTTAATAATTACCCCGTCCGTTGTACCACAATCTTTTTCAGAGACAACCAAATCTTGTGCAACATCAACCAATCTTCTAGTCAGATATCCAGAGTTGGCAGTTTTAAGGGCTGTGTCTGCAAGTCCTTTTCTTGCTCCGTGAGTCGATATGAAATATTGAAGGACATTTAAACCTTCTCTAAAGTTTGCAGTAATAGGCGTCTCAATAATTGAGCCATCTGGTTTTGCCATTAAACCCCTCATGCCTGCAAGCTGTCTAATTTGCGCTGCAGAACCTCTAGCGCCCGAATCTGCCATCATGAAAATTGAGTTGAAAGATGGTTGCTCAATCTCTTTTCCCTCTGAGTCTTTTTTAATATCCTTCCCAAGCTTATTCATCATAGCCTTAGCAACCTGATCATTTGTTTTTGACCAAATATCAACAACCTTATTATATCTTTCTCCTCTTGTGACGAGTCCTGCCTGATATTGGGTTTCAATTTCTTTTACTTCAGATTCCGCATCACTAAGAATATTATTTTTTGAATCAGGAATTATCATGTCGTCCAAGCAAAAAGATACGCCTGACTTAGTGGCATATTCGTAGCCTAAATACATTAGTTGATCAGCAAAAATTACAGTCGCTTTTAATCCAAGCACTCTATAACAAGTATCGATTGCTGAAGATATTGACTTCTTGTCCATATTTTTATTTACTAAATCAAAAGGAAGACCTTTTGGTAAAATTTTTGAAAATAAAGCTCTTCCGACAGTAGTTTCAATTCTTTTACTAACAAAATCATTTTTGTCTATATCAAAGATATTCATCCTTACGTGAATCTTTGCATGTATCTCAGCTTCACCTGAGTAATATGCTCGAGAAACTTCTTCAATATCAGAAAAAATCATTCCTTCACCTTTTACATTTATATCTTCTCTAGTTAAGTAATATATTCCTAGGACAATATCTTGAGATGGTACGATTATTGGTTCTCCGTTAGCAGGAGAAAGAATATTATTTGTAGACATCATTAGTGATCTCGCTTCAAGCTGAGCTTCTACAGATAAGGGAACGTGGACGGCCATTTGATCACCATCAAAATCAGCATTAAATGCGGCGCAAACTAAAGGATGAAGTTGTATAGCTTTCCCCTCAATTAATAAAGGCTCAAATGCTTGTATGCCTAATCTATGAAGAGTTGGAGCTCTATTTAATAAAACTGGATGCTCTCTAATAACTTCATCTAGAATATCCCATACTTCAGCTCCTTCCTTTTCAACAAGTTTCTTTGCTGCTTTAATTGTTGTGGCTAAACCTCTTATATGTAATTTACTAAATATGAAAGGCTTGAATAATTCAAGTGCCATTTTTTTTGGTATTCCACACTGATGTAACATCAATGTTGGGCCCGTTACAATTACAGACCTACCAGAATAGTCAACTCTTTTCCCTAAAAGGTTTTGTCTAAATCTACCTTGTTTTCCTTTTATTAACTCTGCTAAAGATTTAAGAGGTCTTTTGTTGCTTCCAGTTATAGCTCTTCCTCTTCTACCATTATCTAATAATGCATCTACAGCTTCTTGAAGCATTCTTTTTTCATTTCTCACAATTATGTCAGGAGCATTCAATTCTAGAAGCCTTCTTAGCCTATTATTTCTATTTATAACTCTTCTATATAAATCATTTAAATCTGAAGTAGCAAATCTTCCTCCATCTAGTGGAACGAGAGGTCTTAAATCAGGGGGTAACACAGGAAGAGCTCTAAGTATCATCCACTGAGGTTTGTTTCCAGACTTAACAAAGTACTCAACAAGCTTTAGTCTTTTGGTGAGTCTTTTTATCTTAGCTTCTGATTTTGTAGAATTTAGCTCTTCGCGAAGCTTAATTGTTTCTTGATTTAGGTCAAGGGCATCAAGCATATCTAAAATTGCTTCAGCACCCATTTTTGCCACAAATTCATCACCGTATTGCTCAATCGCATCATAGTAGCTTTCATCAGAGAGTAATTGGCACTTTTCTAAATCTGTAAAACCGGGATCAATAACTACAAAAGCTTCAAAATACAGTATTCTCTCTATGTCTCTAAGAGTCATATCAAGAAGAAGACCAATTCGTGAAGGTAAAGATTTCAAAAACCAAATATGAGCAACTGGACAAGCTAATTCAATATGCCCCATTCTTTCTCTTCTAACTTTGGTTAAAGTAACTTCTACTCCACATTTTTCACAAACAACACCTCTATGCTTAAGTCTTTTATATTTTCCACATAAGCATTCATAATCTTTAATCGGCCCAAATGTTTTTGCACAAAATAAACCATCTCTCTCCGGCTTAAATGTTCTATAGTTTATAGTTTCTGGCTTTTTAACTTCGCCAAATGACCAAGACCTTATCATTTCAGGAGATGCTAACCCAACCCTAATTGCATCAAAATCATCTGTATCATTTTGTTGTTTAAAAAATCCTAGTAAGTCTTTCATTCCACATCTTCCTTTTCAAGTTCTATATTTATTCCAAGAGATTTGATTTCTTTCATAAGCACATTAAAAGATTCAGGCATTCCAGCGTCAATATTCTGGGTATCATCAACAATATTTTTATACATTTTATTTCTTCCGCTGACGTCATCCGACTTAACAGTTAACATTTCTTGTAATGTGAATCCAGCTCCATATGCCTCTAAAGCCCAAACTTCCATTTCTCCAAATCTTTGACCGCCGAACTGTGCTTTACCACCAAGTGGTTGTTGTGTAACTAGACTGTATGGTCCAGTAGACCTTGCATGCATCTTATCATCCACAAGATGATTAAGTTTTAAAACATTCATATAACCGACAGTAATATCTCTATCGAAATACTCACCGGTTCTACCATCTATTAATTTTGTTTGTCCAGTAACAGGTAAGTCTGCAAGTTGCAGCATCTCTTTAATTTCCTCTTCGTTTGCACCATCAAAAACGGGGGTCGCCATAGGAACTCCACCTCTTAAATTTTCTGCAAGATTCAAAACTTCGTCATCAGTAAATGATGTAAGTTTTGTTTTTTCATTTGCACCAACACTATATACAGTTTCTAAAAATGTTCTTAAATTTTTTGTAGGTGAATTTTCATCAAGCATCTTACCTATTTTTATTCCTAAACCTTTTGCAGCCCAGCCAAGATGTGTCTCAAGCACTTGGCCAACGTTCATTCTTGAAGGAACTCCTAATGGATTAAGTATTACATCTACCGGAGTACCATCTTCCATGTGAGGCATGTCTTCAACCGGAACAATCATCGAAATAACTCCCTTGTTTCCATGTCTACCAGCCATCTTGTCTCCAGGTTGTAGTCTTCTTTTAACAGCTAAATAAACTTTAATAATTTTTAATACTCCAGGGAGCAAATCACCACCAGCAGAGATTTTTGCCTCTTGTTTTTCAAGTGTTTCTTCTAAATACTTTTTTTGCTTTGAAAGTTGTGCAGATAACTTTTCTAGCTGAACATTAATTTTTTCATCTCTAATTCTTATATCCAGCCAATTACTTTTATCAAGTTCATTTAAATAATCATTTGTAACCTTATCACCTTTTTTAAGATTGTTAGGACCGCCCTCAGATACCTTGTTGAGAATTAAATTCTTTACTCGGAATAAAATATCATTTTCGTAAATCCTTAGTTGATCCGCTATATCTTTTTTAACTAACTCAATTTGCTCTCTCTCTATATCTAAAGATCTTTCGTCTTTATCTATACCATCTCTAGTGTATACCCTTACATCAATAACTGTCCCTTCAATTCCCGAAGGAACTCTTAGTGATGTATCTTTTACATCAGATGCTTTTTCGCCGAATATTGCTCTTAATAACTTTTCTTCTGGTGATAATTGTGTTTCACCTTTAGGAGTTACCTTGCCTACTAATATATCATTAGGTTTGATCTCAGCTCCAACATAAACAATCCCAGATTCATCAAGTTTACCAAGTAAGCTTTCGCTTACATTAGGAATATCTGCTGTAATTTCCTCTGCCCCTAATTTTGTATCTCTAGTAATACATGTTAGTTCTTCAATATGAATTGTCGTAAATCTATCTTCTTCCACAACCCTATCTGAAATTAATATTGAATCCTCAAAGTTATATCCATTCCAAGGCATAAATGCGATCAACATATTTTGACCTAATGCAAGTTCTCCTAAATCTGTAGAAGGCCCATCAGCTAAAACATCATTTTTTGCAATTACATCTCCAACTTTCACAAGTGGTCTTTGGTTTATACATGTATTTTGATTAGATCTTGTATATTTTGTTAAATTGTAAATATCAACCCCTGCTTCGTCTGATGTGGTCTCATCATCATTTACTCTCACAACTATTCTTCCGGCATCAACACTATCAACTGTGCCACCTCTGTTTGCAATTAGTGCCGCATGAGAATCTCTTGCGATTGCTCTTTCCATACCGGTTCCTACTAAAGGTTTTTCGGTAATTAAAGTTGGTACAGCTTGTCTTTGCATATTTGAACCCATTAAGGCTCTATTAGCATCATCATGTTCTAAAAAAGGAATCACTGACGATGCAACTGATACAATTTGCATTGGTGATACATCGATATATTCAATTTTTTCTGGCGGAGACATCATAAATTCATTTAAGTGTCTACAAGAAATAAAATCATCTATAAATTTACCTTTGTTATCAAGTTCAGCGTTTGCTTGCGCAATTACGTAATTTGACTCGTCAATAGCGGATAGATATTCTATATCATTTGTAACTTTTGAATTTTTAACTTTCCTATACGGAGTTTCTAAAAAACCATATTGATTTGTTCTAGAAAAGACAGCTAATGAATTTATTAGGCCAATGTTTGGTCCTTCTGGGGTTTCAATTGGGCATACTCTTCCATAGTGCGTAGGATGAACATCTCTAACTTCAAAGCCAGCTCTTTCTCTAGTCAGTCCACCTGGCCCTAAAGCTGATATTCTTCTTTTATGAGTTATCTCTGAAAGAGGATTATTTTGGTCCATAAATTGAGACAGCTGACTTGAGCCAAAAAATTCTTTAATCGCAGCCATTACTGGTTTTGCATTTATTAATTCTTGCGGCATTAAGCCCTCAGATTCTGCAATAGTTAATCTTTCTTTTACAGCACGCTCAACTCTAACTAAGCCGACCCTGTAAACGTTTTCAATCATTTCGCCTACTGACCTTACTCTTCTGTTTCCTAAATGGTCTATGTCATCAACCATTCCATTACCATTTCTGATATTAACTAACTCCTTCATTACGTCGACAATATCTTCTTTTGTTAAAACTCCCTCAACGCTATTATTTACACCCAATCTAGCATTAAATTTCATTCTTCCAACCTCGGATAAATCGTACCTTTCCTCTACAAAAAATAAATTTGAAAACAGATTTTGGGCTGCTTCTTTTGTTGGAGGCTCTCCCGGTCTCATCATTTTATAAATTTCTACTTGTGCTTCTAGCTGGTTTGTTGATGGGTCGATTAAAAGTGTATTTGAAATATACGGCCCTTTATCGATATCATTTGTGAAAAGAATTTTTATTTTATCTAGACTTAATTTTTTTATCTGATCAATATTATCAATATCAATAGGTGTATTTTGAGGGATCAAAATTTCACCAGTTTCTTCGTCAATAATATCTTGGCCTAGAATTTTTCCATATAAATATTCATCGCTTATTGGAAGGTATTCTAGTTTAGATTCTTGAAGTAATTTAACATGTCTTGCATTAAATATTTTTCCAGCTTCAATAATCAATTTATTTTTAATTTTTAAGTCATCTATGGCGATGGTGCCTTTAAGTCTGTCCGGAATTAGTTTTAACAGAAAACTATCTTTATCATATTTAATTTCATCTTTCTCGAAAAATAAATCTATAATCTCTGAGGTTTCATATCCTAAAGCTCTCAATAATATTGTTGCAGGTAATTTTCTTTTCCTATCAATTCTTGCGAACAAAGAATCTTTGGGATCAAATTCAAAATCTAGCCATGAACCACGGTAAGGAATAATTCTTGCTGAATAAAGAAGTTTTCCAGATGAGTGTGTTTTACCTTTGTCGTGATCAAAAAATACTCCGGGAGATCTATGTAGCTGGGAGACCACGACTCTTTCTGTACCATTAATTATGAATGAGCCTTTTTCAGTCATCAATGGGATATCTCCCATAAAAACTTCTTGCTCCTTAATTTCTTTTACTTTATCTAAATTCTCACGCTCACAAATAACTAATTTCATTAATACTTTTAATGGAGCAGCATATGTCAATCCACGAAGCTGACACTCGTGAACATTAAAAAGAGGTTTACCAACAGTGTAATCAGCATACTCAAGCCTTACATGTCCGGAATGACTAATTATTGGAAAAACAGATTTAAATGCCTTATGAATACCTGATTTTTCACGATCCTCATTGTTTGAACTTGTGTTTAAAAAACTTGCATAAGAGTCAGTTTGTATGTCAAGCATTGATGGAATGTCTATTACTTGCTTTCTCTTACCAAAGTTTTTCCTGATACGTTTTTTTTCAGTATATGTATATGCCATTATCAACCTTAAAATAATTAATTAAAAATACAACGTTACCAGTAAAAAGATTACTGGTAATGTTTACTAATTTTTATAAAAAACTTTTAACTGAGCTCAACAGTTGCTCCAGCTTCCTCAAGTTGTTTTTTTGCTTCTTCAGCTTCTTCTTTGGAAGCACCTTCTTTAACTGTTACAGGTGCACCTTCTACCATATCTTTTGCATCTTTAAGACCAAGGCCAGTAACAGCTCTTACAACTTTAATCACTGCAACTTTATTTGACCCAAAGCTACTCATTTTAATATCAAACTCAGTTTTCTCCTCTGCAGCTTCTTGAGGCACAGCGCCTCCAGCGGCTGGTGCAGGTGCTGCAGCTACTGAAGCTGCAGAGACACCAAACTTCTCTTCCATTGCTTCAACAAGTTCTACAACGTCCATAACACTCATATTGGAAATTGATTCTAATATATCTTCTTTTGATACTGCCATTTCTAAACTCCTAATTTACTATATGTAATATTGTTAAGATTGCTCAAGTTTAACTTTATATGCTGAAATTGTTTGAACAAGTTTTGTATTCGGTGCAACTAAAGTTCTAACAAACTTCTCGACAGGTTGCTTCATAACCGACATAAGCATGCTAATAGCTTGATCTTTTGTTGGAAGAGCTGCAATTTGACTTAACTTATCAACATCAACTAACTCTCCATTTACAGCAACAACAACAGGTTTTAAAAGTTTATTTTCTTTTTTAAAATCATTTACTAATTTTGCTGCTGAACCAAGATCTTCTTTTGAAAAAGCAAATATGAGAGGTCCTTTTAAGGAAGGATCCATGCACTCAAAATTTGTATCTTTAATCGCAATTTTAGCTAAGCTATTTTTTATAACTTTAACATAAACGCCTAGATTTCTAGCATTGCTTCTTAGCTCAGATAGTTCCTGAACCGTTAAGCCTCTATATTCTGCAGCAACTGCTGCTTGCGCTGAAGATGCAATTTCTGAAACTTCCTTTACTACATCTTTCTTTTCACTTATGTTTAAAGCCACTTTAAATACTCCAACTTGTGTATACTCATTCAGTATAATTATCTACGTAGGAAATTAAGTATATATACACCTACGGTCTTTGACTGTTGTTAAATTAACAACATCACAAAGTCTATGTAAATGTTGCCTGATCTATTATAAGACTCGGCCCCATTGAAGAAGATAGTGAAATCTTCTTTAAATACTTTCCTTTTGATGAAGAGGGTTTTGCTTTTATTACTTCAGCAACTAATGCCCTCAAATTTTCAACCAATTTCTCCTCAGTGAATTCTACCTTGCCTATGCTGCAATGTACAATACCAGATTTATCTGTACGGTACTGGACTTGTCCAGATTTTGCATTTTTTACTGCTTTTGCAACGTCTTTTGAGACTGTCCCTACTTTAGGATTAGGCATTAAGCCTTTTGGACCAAGGATTTGACCTAATTTACTTACGACCTTCATAGTGTCAGGTGTCGCAATTACAACATCAAAGTCAAAATCACCCTTTTTTGCCATATCTGCAAGATCATCCATGCCAACCTTATCTGCTCCAGCGTCTAAAGCTTTTTTAGCCTCATCACCTTCACAAAAAAC
>CEPT01016218.1_pt1 | contig 14267 bp, 12 predicted proteins | sample 356221 | NCBI WGS metagenome assembly CEPT01 (sample SAMEA2620081, study PRJEB7988) | marine metagenome | isolation source: saline water (ENVO:00002010), including | reverse complement strand
CAAGAGAATTTCATGAGCTTTTTTTGGGTCACCATAGCTCATTTCCAGTTCTGCATATTTGACAGTGAGGGGAATATTCCTGGGTGACAATTGAAGCCTCTTATTCAAATGATCAATGGCTTCATTTGGCATATTTTTTCCGATCATTAAATCTGCATAAAGAATATGGAAGTGACCAAACTCATGTTTTTCATCAAGGAATCTATTAATAATTGGTTCAGCATCATTGACCAGTCCTAGCCTGACAAGAGACAGCGCCAAACCATAAAGATTTCCAATCTGACGATTCGATAAATCATCAGTGGATTTATCTTCATTGGATTTCTCGAAGAAGTACTCATAACTCTTTTCAGGAGTAGTGCTATATAGGTACCTAATTCTTGCTTTACTTAGTTCAAATCCCAACGATTCATCTTTTCTCTCAACCGTCATGCGTCTCGCTTGCTTTTTCGCAGCAGCTGAACGATTGACTGATGTTGGGTGTGTTCTGAGAAACTCAACAGATTGTGCATTCCTTGGGTCAGAACCAGTGGATAACTTTTCAAAGAACTCAGACATAGCATAAGGATCATAACCTGATAGGCCCAGTGTCTTTATTCCAATTGCATCTGCTTCGATTTCCATATCTCTGGTGAAGTCGATTTGATTTTGAGTCATTAAAGATGGCGCAATCATCGTTCCTGCCTCAATGACTTCGCTACTTCCAGTCGCTGCACCCAAAAGGATTGCTCCAAGGAGTATCAGGCCACCTTGTATAGAATTCGGAACTTGATCACCAATCTGTCTGGATATATGCCTTTGAGTCACATGACTGATCTCATGTGCAACCACAGATGCAAGCTGACTTTCATTGTCAGCAGCCAGGCAAAGCCCATTGTGGATCCCAATGTAACCTCCTGGCATTGCAAATGCATTGATTGAATTCTGTGGCACAAAGAAATAGTTAAATTGAAAATCACCATCTTGTACCTTTGAAGACAATTTATTTCCAAGGTCCTGAATATATTCATTCAATAAAGGATCTTCAACGACCTGACCTTGTTGTCTCATGTTTCTGAAATATGCTCTTCCAATTGCTGGCTCATCCAATTTAGATAAGTAAACATCACTCGGACTTCCCAAGTCAGGTAACTCAATATCTGCCTGCACTTGTCCGAACAAAAGCAATGTGCAAGTGAAAACTGATATGGCTTGTTTCATATTATTTTAGTTTTTGTCGAGTGTATCGAGAACCGCTTGTGCGTGACCTTTGACTTTTACCTTCCTCCATTCTTCAACCAAAATTCCCTCATCATTGATTAAAAATGTACTTCTCTCAATCCCCATATATTTTCTTCCATACATATTTTTCTCTTTGATTACATCAAAAAGTTTGCATAGTGATTCACTTTCATCAGAAATCAGATGAAATGGGAAGTTGTACTTGGTTTTAAATTTTTCATGAGAAGCAACTGAATCTCTAGAAACACCAAATATGACCGCATTGCATTGGGTAAATTTTTTATAAAGATCTCTAAAATCTTCACCTTCTTTTGTGCATCCTGGCGTGCTGTCTTTTGGATAAAAATATATGACTATATTCTTTCCGATTAGATCAGTTGATTTTATTTCTGATCCATCATCCAGAGTTGATGTAAATGCAGGTATTTTTTTTCCAATTTTTACTTTAGACATTTCTTCCTCATTAATTAGATGTTTTGATTACTGAGTCTAGTATACTTGTTCACAAATGAGTCAAACAGCTATACATGACATATAGGTATTAGACATTAACTTTAAGTTCTCAACTATGAATATAAGATGAAATTAATACTCGTTACAATACCAATTCTTATTATGACTTCCTGCTCGTTTTTTGAAGCACCTGTCCAAACATGCGAGGAAATTCAAGAATATCAGTCCAGTGTTTCCATTCCACAACTACTATTGCCTCAAGCTCTAATAGAAATCCAAAAAAGATCATCATTCGATATGTCTGATCTATCAACAGGTAATAGCATCAGCAGGGAAGACTACTTGCCCATACTGGAAGACTTACCTGAGACCAGTCCGATAAAGAATATTTCTGGAGATGATTTATCGGAGCTACTTGATCTTATCGATGAAACCATCGATGGAAGAAACAATATTGCCACTCAGAATCAAATCATCTCAAAAGTCTCGCAGAATGTTGATTCAAATCGACAGATTATCTGCTTGGAGGAATCGCCCAATTATTTTTCTGAAGGCTTGCCTTCCAGGAAAGATATCTCAAAAGAAGCAATCGATGAAGATGAGTCATCTTGGTGGCAGAGAATAAGAGAAAGAAGATCAGAGAGAAAAGCAAAACGTTCTGACTGAAATCATCTTTTTAACATCCCCATTTGCTTGGATATAATTCCCAACATTACCTCATCAGAGCCGCCACCAATCGATCCAAGTCTGGTATCACGATAAGCTCTAGCAACAGAACTTTCCCACATGAATCCCATTCCACCCCAGTACTGAAGGCATGCATCGGTTAATTCTCGGCCAAGTCGACCTGACTTGAGTTTTGCCATCGAAGCTTTAGTCAGAACATCTTTTCCGTCTATGTATTCCTCAACAGCTAGGTATGTCAAGGCCCTCAATAGTTCGACTTCAGTTTGAAGTTCTGCAAGGCGGAAGTGTACAGCTTGGTTGTCAATGATGGGCTTACCAAAAGTCTCTCTTTGTTTTGTATACTCAATGGTATCTTGAATGATGTCTTCATAGCCTTTCAAAGCTGCAGCTGCAGCATATAATCTTTCTTCTTGAAATTGCATCATCTGGTACATAAATCCTTTGCCTTCTTCACCAATGAGATGACGTTGAGGAACCCTGACGTTGTCAAAAAATATCTGTGCAGTATCTGAAGAATGCAATCCAAGTTTTTTCAGCGGTTCAGATAGGCTGACACCTTTTGTATCTGAAGGCACAATGATCAAGGATTTGTTTTGGTGCATTTGACCATCGCTTGTATTGGCCAACAAGCAAAAATAATCTGCTTGTGTGGAATTTGAAATCCACATTTTTGTGCCGTTAATGACATAGTCATCACCATCTTTCTTCGCCTCAGTTTTAATCGATGCAACATCAGAGCCTGCATGAGGCTCACTCACAGCAATAGATGTTACGACATCACCCGATATTGCTGGTGCAAGAAATTCATTGCAAAGCTCTTCGCTTCCAAATTTTGCCAATGCCGGGGTAGACATGTCAGTTTGTATACCTATGCCCGTTGAGACACCTGCAGCTCTTACCCTGCCCATTTCTTCAGCAAAGACGATCGAGTAGCTATAGTCGAGCCCTAGACCACCATATTTCTCCGGTTTATTGATTCCAAGCATCCCAAGATCGCCCAATTTCTTGAACAACTCATGTGCAGGGAATATGCCTTCGGCTTCCCATTGGTCAACATATGGATTGATTTCATTGTCTACGAACTTAGCAGCAGTTTCTCTGATACTCTTGTGTTCATCTGTCCATTTCATATTTGGTTCCTCACTTTCTTGTGCCTTGTTGTGGCGGATCCTCTGGTTCACCAGCAAAGCATTGTGCTATAGACATCCAATGCTCAGATATTTTTCCATTAACTTCAAGGTCTGTGTCTTTAATATTTCTATTTTGAGTCACAACGTGGCAAAAATCACTGGCTTTGCCCTTAATTGATTCCATATTGTTTATGTCGTTAAAAGACCAAACATCCCCACTCGGAGAAATCAGTTCTAAATATGGAAAGATTTCAGGAACATCTAATTTTCTGTTTCTGAATGTCCATTTAAATGTTTTTATGCCGATTTGAACAATATGTTCTATGTCATCAGTGTAATTTCGATCGAGGTTCAGCAAATCATAAATCGCTTGTGTGTGAGACCATGTTTCCATATATCGCGCTATCATAAACATTCGTGCGCTCATATCTGGACCAAACCATTGACATCTCTCATCAGGATCTACACCTTGAAATATTGTTGTCATTTCTTGATTTGATTTCTTCCACGCATCAATCATTGAAGATTGTTCATGGATGGCCAACCTATCAAAGACAAGCTTTGCTCGTTTGAGAGAATTTGTTTCATTTGAGAATGCTTTGAATAGAAATGATGCTTCCCGATTAAACTTATCCTTATCTTGATGAGAATAGATGGTCATGCGGTCAAAGTAGAGTAGATGAGAAATAATTATTTCTGGGGACCAAGATTTAAAGGATGTTTCTTTGCTCCAGGTCAGTGGATCCAAATCAATAAGCAATGATTCTATTGACAGCGCTTCATTCCTTATTGATGAGATTATTTTTTCCATGATTGATTATGCGAATAATGACTGGTAATATTTCATCAAATATATTACCAACAAGCGATATCAAATGGAAATAAAAAAGATAAAGCGAAAAATTGTCTCAAAATTAGACAAGCAAAATAATCAATATGAGATCAATTCGAATGAAATGATCAGTAAGCTTAAAGATATTGATGCATTGCTTGATGAGGCTGAGTTGGGTGGTGGCACACATCATCATGAGCGTTTGGCAAAAAAAGGAAAAATGTCGATACGCGAGCGCATATTTAATGTTCTTGATCCCGATACCCCTTTTTTGGAGATCAGCCCACTCGCTGCTTATGACTCTGACTATGCTATTGGAGGAGGCTGTGTTGCTGGGATTGGTGTAATCAGTGGTGTCGAATGCGTTATTTTTGGAAATGATCCGACTGTCCTTGCAGGCGCATTGACTCATTATGCATCAAAAAAATGGGGTCGTTGCATCGAGATTGCAAGAGACAATGGCATTCCTTATATCAGTTTTGTGGAGTCTGCAGGGGCTGATTTACGCATCAATCCGATGTCCAAGGAAAAGCCTTGGAATATTGGGACCGGACATTTCGCTGAAACAGGTAGATGGTTCTATGAAATGACCGAACTTTCTAAGATGAGAATCCCAACGATTGCCGTGGTCTTCGGTTCATCTACTGCAGGGGGTGCCTATCAACCTGGTATGTCTGATTACAATATCTTCATCAAAGAGCAGTCAAAAGTATTTCTGGCTGGGCCACCATTGGTCAAAATGGCCACTGGTGAAGAGTCAGATGATGAAACATTGGGCGGAGCACAAATGCATTCTGAAGTTTCTGGCTTATCTGATTATCTCGCTGAAGATGAAATGGATGCGCTTAGAATTTGTCGAGAGGTTGTCTCTCATCTGAATTGGAAGAAAGCCGAAGCGGACCCTCAAGTGAGATCAGAAAGCCCGGCATATGATTCAGAAGAATTATTGGGACTGGTGAGCCCAGACTTAAAAACCCCGTTTGATATAAAAGAGGCCATTGCCAGGTTTGTGGATGGTTCAAGATTTGAAGAATTTAAACCTTTGTTTGGCCCGACTATAGTTACTGGATGGGCAGAAGTTCATGGATATCCAGTTGGAATTGTGGCTAACAATGGCGCAATATACCCAGATTCTGCTCAAAAAGCCGCACACTTTATTCAGTTGTGTAACAAAACGAATACACCAATAATATTTTTACAAAATGTGACTGGCTTTCTTGTTGGTAAAGAGTTTGAAAGAGATGGAATTGTTAAAAAGGGTTCTCAAATGATCAACGCAGTTTCCAACTCTACAGTGCCTCACATCACAATAATACTAGGTGCCTCATACGGAGCAGGTACATATGCAATGTCTGGTAGAGCCTTTAATAATCGATTCACCTTTCTATGGCCATCTGCAAAGATCGCTGTTATGGGTGGGAAACAGATTGCAGGGGTTATGTCCATGGTAAGAAGGGCTCGTGCAATGAGAAAAGGCGAAGACTTTGATGAGAAACAAGACAAGTTCATAACAGAAGCAGTTGAAAAACTTCAAGATCAAGGATCCTTGGCATTGGAAGCAACGGGTCTAATCAGTGACGATGGAATCATTGATCCTCGAGATACAAGAACGGTACTGGGGATTTGTCTATCTGTTGTCGGCAATAAATCAATTGAAGGGACGGAAGAATATGGAGTCTTTAGATTGTGAATAATTTTTCAACATTGCTTGTAGCAAACCGAGGAGAAATCGCCTCAAGGGTGATCAGGACAGCTAAAAAGATGGGTCTTAAAACCGTTGCAATTTATACAGAAGCAGACAGGCATTCGCCATATGTAATGGATGCTGATTTATCAGTAAAGATAGAATCATCTTATCTTGATTCGGATGCCATTATTTCTGCAGCAAAGACAACGGGCGCCGGCGCCATACATCCGGGTTACGGATTCTTATCTGAGAATCATGATTTTGCTACAAAGATTCAAGATGAAGGGATCATATGGGTTGGGCCCAATTCTGATTCGATCCAAATCATGGGGGATAAAATAGAAGCAAAGAAACATGCCATTAAGGCCGAAATGCCAATACTTGAATCAGTGAATGATGCAGCTTCTGCAAAGGATATTGGATACCCATTAATGATTAAGGCAGCTGCCGGTGGTGGTGGAAAGGGCATGCGTATTGTCGATGATGAATCTCAACTCGATGAATCGATTAAACTTGCAAAGCAAGAAGCAATGAATGCATTTGGAGATGATCGAATATTTATTGAAAGATACATTGAACGCTCTAGACACATAGAGGTTCAGATTATTGCAGACAAACATGGCAATGTTCTCCATCTTGGTGAAAGAGAATGCTCGATTCAAAGGAGGCATCAGAAGATCATTGAAGAAAGTCCTTCGCCTAGAATTGACTCTGAACAAAGAGACAAACTGACACAAGCATCATTGTCATTGGCAAAACAGATCAATTATGTATCCGCTGGAACCATTGAATTTCTATATGATGATGATTCTGGTGAGATCTGGTTCTTAGAAATGAACACCAGACTTCAAGTCGAGCATCCAGTAACCGAAATGGTCACAGGCATAGACATTGTTGAAATGCAGCTGAGGATAGCAGATGACCAACCAATAACTATATCTCAATCCGAAGTCTCTTTTCAGGGGCACTCAATTGAAGCAAGGATATATGCTGAAGATCCAGCAAATGATTTTCTCCCCTCAAACGGAAGACTCATTGCAGATCGAAATCGTGATGACAAAAATATTCGATGGGATACAGGTGTATCTGAAGGGATGATGATCGGTACTGATTTTGACCCTATGCTAGCAAAAGTGATTTCTCATGATGAATCCAGAGAACTCGCTGCAGCAAAACTCAGAAAAGAGCTAGAAAACTGTCATTTTGGTGGATTTGTAAATAACATCGACTTTCTGATAAACATACTGGGCAATGAGAGTTTTTTAAACGGTGATACGACCACAGATTTTATTGCTCGTTACAATCCACCTCGATCGATAGAAATCGATTCGAATGAAACGAACTTTCTACTAATGGCAACCACATTGTGGTTACAACATAAAAACCGATCCAATGCCGTTGTTTTGGGCCACATTCCATCTGGCTGGCACAATGCAAGACTTCCATATCAACAGAATTCATTTGAATTGGATGAAACAGAACTCACAGTTCGATACAAAAGGCAGAGAGACGGCTCATTTATTGATGAGAAAAATCAGGTTGCCTTCATCAATCATGTCTCAAATGAATCTATTGATATTGAATTTAATAAGTTAAGACGAAGAGTCAATATCACTCAGTATGAGAATTTGCTGCTCGTTCAACATGATAAGGGCAACAAGTTGATTAAATTGATTCCCAGGTTCAAAAATGAACAAGAGCTTATACAAAAGGGCTCATTGGTATCTCCAATGCCAGGAAAAGTCACAGAGATAAATGTGAAAACAGGAGACAAGGTTGAGAAAGGGCAGAATCTGCTTGTGATGGAGGCCATGAAGATGAATCATTCTATTTCATCAAATCAAGATGGAATCGTTGAGGAAATTTATGTCCAAGAGGGTGATCAGTTAGAAACTGGAACATCATTGTTATTCATAAAGTCCGGCGATGAGTGATACTCGATTAACTCAGAAACATCTCGAGGTGATTCAGAATTTTGAAAACCTACTAGAAGATGGTATTGCAAATCAAACAATGTCAGATATCGCTTCCAATCTCAGAGTTTCTCTTAGAACTTTGTATGAAATTGCTCCGAGTAAAGAAAAACTCGTTATATCAACAATAGATAGAATCCTAACCAATATTGCTAAACAAGCCCTTGGTTCTTTGAAAAATATGGAATCATCTGTTGATAAGTTAAGGACATTTACAAAAATTGGAAACGAGGCAGCAGGTCCAAGGATACAGAAATATGCAGTTGATCTGACCAGAATCAAAGGTGCTGATGAAATGATAAGAAGTCATGAGTCAGCATATATTGACCACATCAAGAGGCTACTAGAGGAGGCGGTTGAAAAAGATGAAATAGAGTCAGTGGATACAAGAGCAGTTGCGATTATGCTTGGGACGGTTGCGAGAATATTTTCAAAAAAGAATCATCAAGAGAAATTGGCTGCATCTGCTGAGGAATCAGCAAACATGATTTCAGGTTTAATCATTGATGGGTTGGTTAAACCAAAATGAATGCTCGAGATAACATCAGGATTGCAAATTGCAGTGGTTACTATGGCGATAAGCTTTCAGCTGCAAAAGAATTGATCGAAGGTGGTCCAATCGATTTTCTGACAGGCGATTACTTGGCCGAACTGACCATGGGTATTCTCTATTCACAAAAGCTCAAACGTGGTGAGGACATGGGCTATGTTGGAACTTTTCTTAAGCAGTACAGAGATGTTGCGAAGACCTGTCAAGCAAAAGGCATCAAGATTGTTGTCAATGCAGGAGGTTTGAATCCCAAATCAATGGCAAATGAATTGAATAAAATCAATGAAGAGTTGTCACTTGAAATGAACGTTGCATATATTGATGGCGATGACATCGTTGATGACCTTTCAACACTTCAAGATCAAGGCGAGGAATTTATTCATCTTGATAAGCATGTTCCAATAAGCTCATCTGGATGTGAGATCATTACAGCCAATGTGTATTTAGGCGCATGGGGTATCGTAAAAGCTCTTGATCTCGGTGCCGATGTTGTTATTTGCCCAAGGGTGACAGACGCTTCACTTGTGATTGGCCCAGCAGCATGGAAGTTTGGCTGGAAAAGAGATGACTTTGATAAACTCTCAGGTGCGCTAGCCGCAGGACATATTATTGAGTGTGGCGCTCAAACCACAGGTGGGAATTATGCCTTCTTTGAAGAGGTGGAGACATTCAAAGATATCGGCTATCCGATTGCAGAAATCTATGAAGATGGATCATTCATGATCACAAAACATGAAAATACTGGCGGATTGATATCCACTGGTACAGTCACTGCTCAGTTGCTATACGAAATATCTTCTCCAGACTATGTTAATCCAGATGTCATTGGACACTTTGATTCTCTCTTATTGGAAGATCTCGGTAATGACAAAGTCATGGTGACAGCTTGTAAAGGTTCACCTCCAAATAACACTCATAAGGTGTGTGTCAATCTTGCAGGTGGATATAGAAATGGCATGGAATTGATTCTGACAGGATTGGATATAGAGGAAAAAGCAGAGATATTTGTAACAGCTTTATTCGATTTATTAGGTGGCAAGGATCAGTTTGATGAGGTCACCATCGATCTACATAGAACAGATAAAAGTGATCCTGAAACGCATGAAGAAGCAATGGCAATGTTAAGAATCGATCTTAAGTCAAAAGACCCAAATTTAGTTGGAAGGCTTTTCACAGCAAAAATCATTGAACTGGCCTTGGCGAATTACCCAGGATTTTTCTCAAAGCAACCACCAGGTCCCGGCAGTCCATTCATTCGTTATTGGCCAACCCTGATTGATTCAAAGCATGTGAGTGAAAAGATTCATATCCTTAGTGAAGAACACACGGTCTATCCAACAAGCTTGGAGATAGCTGAAAATAAAATTGCATCAACTATCATTGAGACAAAAATCGAAAAGCAGACTTATACTGAGTTTGAGGAAATTCCATTTGGTAGAATAATCGGTGCAAGATCAGGAGACAAAGGGGGTTGTGCCAATCTGGGAATTTGGGCAAGATCTGATGATATATATTCTTTTGTCTATCATTACTTAACAGTGGAGCAATTAAAAATTCTTCTTCCAGATTTAAATAAATACGAAATTGAAAGATACGAGCTTCCAAATATTAGATCATTGAATTTTTATATCAAAGATATTCTAGAGGACGGTGCTTCTTCAAACACAAAAGTGGATGCATTGGCTAAGTCACTTGGAGAGTATCTAAGAGCAAAGCATGTAAATGTCCCGAAGGATTTAATCAATGGAGACAATAATGACTGATCAAATAATGTCACCTGATGCATATGTGTTTGAAACAACATTGATTGAAGATTCTGGTCACGTTTTAAGCATCACTCTCAATAGGCCAGAAAAGAAGAATGCAATCAATGATGTCATGTCAAATGAGATCATCTATGCACTGAATTACGCAAAGCAATCGGATCATATACGGGTAATTAAAATTCAAGCCAATGGAGATGTATTTTGTGCAGGAGGTGACTTGAAAAATATGTGGTCTAAGGAGGATGAAACCGCCTCAACGGTTCCAAAACTTGGTGATGTTGAGGACATCAGCCTCATGATAAGAAATCTAAATAAACCGGTTGTATGCAAAGTTCAAGGAGATGTTTTAGCAGGAGCTCTAATGCTTGTTTGCAATGCCACTCATGCAATTGCTTCAAGCGATGTAACTTTTACAGCGCCTGAAATAAAGAGAGGGATTTGGCCATTTATGGTCATGGCTGGATTATTCAGAGTGATGCCAAAAAGACAAGGTTTGGACTTTATCATGAGAGGTGAGAGTATCGATGCAAGTACTGCAGAGAAATACGGTCTGATCAACCATCATGTTCCAAGAGTGGATCTTGATGATACTGTCGATCTATTGGTTTCTTCGCTAGTAAAGCTCCCGCCCAATACAATGAAAATGGGACTCGCTGCATACAACAAGCAAGATCAAATGGCATTTGATGAAGCATTGCCTTATTTAAGAGAGCAGATTAAAGCTTGTATTGACAGTGAAGATGCAAAAGAAGGCATTCAGGCTTTCTTAGAAAAAAGACAACCCACTTGGATGGAGGATAAAGATGAATCTTGATTTTGGTAATGAATATGCTGACTTCAGAAATGAAGTGCAGTCATTCTGTGAACAATACAAGGGCATTCATGTAACTGGAAGCTTATACAGTTATGAATCAGTGATGGATCCCAATGAAAAACCCAAGATTGAAATGGATTATAAAGAATGGCAAAAGATTCTGATTGAGCACGGATATCATGTCAGACATATTCCTAAAGAGTATGGTGGCTTTGGAGGAGATCTCGATATTGTAAAAAATGTGATCATCACAGAAGAATTTTCAAAATCCAAAATTCCAACCGGCGTCGGCGGACAGGGCATTGACTTTTTGGTGCCAACGCTATTGGAAATGGGCACTGAGGAACAAAGGCAAAGGTATATTCAACCAGCATTATATTTAGATGAAATATGGTGTCAGGGATACTCTGAGCCCAATGCTGGTAGTGACCTTGCCAGTTTGCAAACGAAGGGCGAGTTAGTTGGTGATGAATGGGTGATCAATGGACAAAAGATTTGGACGAGTACTGCCAAATATGCACAAATGATGTTTTGTTTGGTTCGAACCGAACCTGAAGCGTCAAAGCATCAGGGGATCAGCTATTTACTCATTCCAATGGATACACCTGGGATTGAAGTCAGGCCGTTGGTTGATATGACATTGGATGCTGGTTTCAATGAGGTATTTTTTACAGATGTCAGAATTCCAGCAGAGAATATTGTGGGTGAGAGAGGACAAGGCTGGTTGGTCGCAAACAAAACCCTCGTTCATGAAAGAGGGTCATTGGGAGATCCAAACAAGATGATCAGACGTTATGACAAACTTGTTAATCTGATGAAGAGTGAAATCCTAGATGGCGTTCGTATCATTGATAAACCGGTTTATCGAGATCGTTTGATGAAAATCCACGGAAAGATACTCGCACTCAAATCTCATGGATTGCGATTGCTCTCTGGTCGACTAAATAAGGGTCAGGATATCAATCTTGGAACCATGATCGTAAAACTATATGGGACTGAAATGAGATATGAGCTCGAAACACTGGCAATTGATGTAATGGGTGAGTTGGGGACACTTTATAACAACAGTCCACATCTTAGAGACAATGGTGGATGGCAGTATGCCTATATGTATTATCTCGGTCTGATCATTGGCGGTGGCACCAGTCAGATTCAAAAAAATATCATTTCTGAAAGAGGCTTGGGCCTACCAAAAGAGCCCAAGATTCAAGGAGCGTAACCATGTATTTCGGACTATCAGAAGAACAACAATTCTTTCAAGAGAGCATTGATAAATTTCTCGAAGACACCGTGACAGTTGATGCATTGAGATCTTATAGAACTGGAGAGGATGATAACTTGATAGATGATGTATTCAATGGCTTGAACGAACTTGGTCTCAGTGGACTCATTATTCCTGAAGAATATGGGGGTCTTGGACTTGATTCATTGTTTGCAATCAGCGTTTCTGAATCTTTGGGTAAGGGGGTTGCTCCTTATCCGTTTATCGGATCTTTTTTGATTGCACCATTTTTAATCAATAAACTTGGAAGTGATTCTCAAAAGCAAAAGTATCTACCATCTATTGCAAATGGTGAGTATAGGTTTGCAGTTGCACTAACAGAAATGACTGGAAGGCGAATCGAAAAGGGTATTCAAAGCTCAAAGCAAAAATTAAGTGGCCAATCATTGTTCGTGATGGATGATATTCATAGCACACATTATTTGATTCTTGATTCTGATGGAGCTCTTCACATAGTTGAAGCTGAGGAGAGTGGGTTGGAGAAGGTGGAATTAAAGACAGTGGATATCACATCTTTTGTGAGTGAACTGAAATTGGATCAAGTAAAGACAGAAGATTTAGGAAATGGTCCAGGCAATATTGATGCAATCAAACAAGCAATTAATCTTGGAAGGGTTGCCATTGCTGCAGAAACTCTGGGTGCATCTCAATCTATGTTGAATCGTTCAGTCGATTATGCAAAAGAAAGAAAACAATTCGGCAGACCCATCGGATCGTTTCAAGCTGTAAAACATATGTGTGCACAAATGGCATCAGATCTGGAACCTTGTTATTCAATGGTTTGGTATGCAGCACATTCAATTGATCACATCCCACATGAGGCAGATCTCATGGCGTGTCAAACAAAAGCACATCTTTCAGAAGTGGGTGCATTTGTAGCCAAAACATCAACTGAAGTTCATGGTGGAATGGGCTTTACTGATGATCTAGGACTGCATTATTGGTTTAAGCGAATCGGTTTAAATAGACAATTATTGGGAAGCCCTGATTTATTGAGAGAGGAGGCTGCAGAAGCTCAAGGAATTTAATCCAATTGTATTTTTAAAAACTGATCTTCTTTAAGATAACTGCATTCACTGACCCATCGATCAAGAATTTTGTTCTCACTCGAAAGTAGGGTGCCGCTTTGTCGCATTGTTTTTTTATCGAGCACAAAGATGCCCATGGGATTTCCAATTTCATTCCAAGCAATATTTTTCTCATCATTCATCACGAGCGAATTGATCACTGAATTCGGCTTTCCTGAGACCCATCTATGAATCTTATTATCTGAGCCAATAGACCAATAAAAATTCTTCTCTATTGTGTTTTCTTTAAAGCTGCATTGAAGATATTCATTCACCTCTGACATTGAAATATCCGAGACCGATAGAAACACCATAGAAATCAATAAAAAAGAACTTCTCCTCATAATGAATCATCTTATCCAAAAAACACCGAATTTTTACATTTATTTGTAATTAATTGAAATATGAAAAAATACGCTAAAACCCCTGTATTTATTGACTTATTGTCATTTAAACAACAGATTTGAGTTTAAAAAACAAATATCATGCTTTGATATACCCCAAAATATTGGCAATATTAGACATACAAACATGTAATTACGTGAACTATAAGGGGGAAATCCATATGAAACGTATTATGCAATCAACTCTTGCGTTGGCAATTGCGATGACATTTAGTGTTGGAACAGTTAAAGCTCAAGAGCTAGAAGAAATTATCGTAACAGCTACCAAGAAGGAAGAGAGTCTTCAGGACATCGCCGTTTCTGTAACTGTTATAGATGGTGAATTGATTGAGAAAGCTGCTGTTAATTCTTTACAGGATCTCGGCAGATACATTCCAAACTTCTCAGTATCTGAGAATGCA
>CEPT01023673.1_pt1 | contig 14332 bp, 4 predicted proteins | sample 356221 | NCBI WGS metagenome assembly CEPT01 (sample SAMEA2620081, study PRJEB7988) | marine metagenome | isolation source: saline water (ENVO:00002010), including | reverse complement strand
TTTCAATTTCACCACCAGTTCCATTATTCAATTTTGTAGGAAGATCAGTTACAGTAAAGTTTACGACTCCTACAGTATAACCAGTTCCGCCACTTGTTACTTCTACTTTTGTTATTTCACCACCACTAATTGTTATGGCAACTTCTCCACCAGTTCCATCACCCTTAATTGGTACATTTTCAATGATACCTGTTCCAGTGGTTACAGATCCAACTTTGTCATAACCAGATCCTCTACTTTTAATTACTGCTGTTTCAATTTTTCCATCAACAGCAGCATTTTTTACAGCAAGAGTTGAAACATCTCCCCATTCTTTTGGAACAGGGATATATTTTTCTGTAGAAAATTTAATTACATCTGCTGGTGCAATGGTGTAAAGGTATTTCCAAAGATAACCATCAGTTTGAGATTGTGGATCTGTTGAAACAAAATTTGGTTCAACTAATGAAGGTTTTCCAGCAGTGCTACCTGGTTCAGAACCATTATTGAGGCAAATGTATACTTTAAATTCTGAATTAACTACAACGTACTTTGCACCATACAATGTCTTTGAATTACTTTGTGGTGCTCCATTATTAATGTCATAGTTATTTCTATACATGTCATAAGTTACTCCAGTTGACCAGTCATATCTTGGAATAATTCTTGACACATCACTAGAATTGACTCTCTTCAAAAAGAGCATAGAGTCATGATATGTATTTTCCTGCTCAAATGAGTCTTTTGGATCTGGAGGGTTTATAATCCAATCAGTGGCACCATAATTATCAATTTCAACATTTCTGGGATTCGGGTGTCCCAAAAATGTATAGTAATAATTTGCGGTAGTGCCAATACCCGTCAGACTTTGCACAAAAGTCTCAGCATTTAATATTCTGAACTGGTCAGTGATTATGGCAGGCATGTCTAGCGATTTTTTGATTATTTATACTAAAATTAGTAAGATGTTTTCAATTGAACTGTTCTTGATACATGAGCAGAAGTTTCTACTCCAACTAAACCGTTTTGGTTTTGGAATGTGAATGATTTTGCTGTGCCTGCATTTCTAGAAACAGTAATTGAACCCCAACTAAATGATCCATGTGTATCATGGTTTGGAAGAGTTGTGGTTGTAAAACCAGCGATTGATTTTACATTAGATTTGACCTTAACAAGTGAAGAACCTACAGAAACTACACTATGTGCATAATACACATTATCTAAGAAACTAGTTCCAACAGAAACCACTGTATTTTCATGATCTAAAATTGATGTTACTCCAGAACCAATTACAGTATTTCTAATTACAAAATAATCTCCTACAGAAATACCAGGTTTGGATACCTGTAGTGAGTTTGGTGTGGCATTGTATATGCCAGCATCAGATCTAAACTCAAATTCAATTGCTGGTGATGTTGTGTTTACACCAGTTGCTACTGTAGCAATTCCAATTACATCTCCAAAATCACCCTGATATGAAACTTGTTCAAATTTTTCAACTACTGCCGTAGTTCCTATACCAACTATCCTAATATCATTCAGTGCTGAACCAAGATCATCAATTCTCTTAAACGCCCAAGTATCTTCAACATTAATTTTAGTATCTGTTGTAGAAACAGATGCAATAATATTTGTGGATGGAGTGATCTGTGGTTCCAAATAATCTCTAGATTTAGAAACTATTTGTCCATCAATAATAATATCATCTACTTGTTTTGTCCATTCAATAGGTCTAGTAAATGCTCCATCAGTTACGATTCCAACTCCACCATATGTTTGTGTTTCTACAGTATCTGCTGCAATCAATTCATAGATAATTCTTTCATCCTGAGATCTTATTGGTTTTTTATACTGCAGTCTCAGTTTGTCTCCAGGTTTGATAGACTGATCAACATCTACTTCTACAAAATCTTCATCAGATCCGACATAGAAATAAATTCTCAATTTGCTTCCACTTATGGGTGCATCCTTAAATGTAAGTCTAGTTCCACCTGTAAACTCATAATCATCATCTGGTTTTTGAAGAACATCATTCAAGAAAATCATTAAATTATTAGCGAGTTTGATTCCAGAACCATCTTCGGCAACAATACTATAATACTCAGTGCTTACAACTGTTCTTGTAAGTAAAAATGTTTTACGAGTCCCATTGAAAAGATTACTAAAATCATCAAGTTCCAATAACTTACCAAAAGTCCATCCTGCGAATTTGTTTTGATACTTATTCTTTACAGTAACTTCAAAGTGACTTGTAGAAATTCCAGATATATTAAATGGTAATTGAGTTAATGTAAGGACATCATTGACCTCATAACCAACTCCACGATTTGAAATATCAAATTGAGTAATACTTCCTCCAGTTCCCACAACAACATCTATGGTTGCACCAGAACCATTTCCACCAGAAAGTGGAATATTCTTGTATGGTTTTGGAGGGTCAACAATAACTCTTGCAGATGATGAATAACCAGATCCTGGAGTAGTTACAGTAAATCCAGTAACTGTTCCTCCAGCTCCAATTGTAGCAGTAACAACTGCGCCACTTCCAGTGCTGTCAGCGATAGAAACTAATGGAGCACTAATATATCCGCCACCAGCAGATCTGACACCCGTACTTCCTACTCCAACTGCTACAGATTGAATCGCTCCAGCATTAAGTGTAGCAACTGCTAATGCTCTTGATGGTGATTGATAACCACTTCCAGAATTAACTGAGAATTCATTAATGATTCCACCTTTAGGCAGATCTTGGTTCGCTGAAGTTCCAGTAAAATCTATAGTTTGTCCAGTTCCAACAATTTGATAATCACATCTAGAAAGAGAACCAACATCACCAAAGAATGGATTTTGGAAAATATTATTTACAAGGAATGCACCAAAACTAGACTGAATACCAGTAACAGTTTGTGAGTTTGTAGTTAAATCAAATTTATCAGTAGATCCATCAAATTGTTCTGAAATATCATCAATGATCATATTTGTAGAATAATCTTTTCTGTAATATGCTCTTCCAGAGAAAGATGATCTTGTAGTAAGACTACCAATTCCAGTAGGACCATATGGTGCATCTTTGAAGTAAATATTACCATGATTGACTCTATAATCACCAGAGAGGACTGTAGTAGCGGCACCAACAGTGTGTGCGGCAGCGACTGATCCCATTTGACCACGAAGCACACTAAGTGAGTTAGTAGATCCAATACCGACAAGTTTTACTTTTAAAATTTCATTTTCAATTTTTATTAAAGAATTACCACTTATATTCGAAACATCATTCAAGTAAACTATGTCAGTTCCAATACCAACTTCAGATGAAAGACCAACGGAAATGACTTTTCTTGAAAGTGGACTTTGGATAATATTATCTACTGTAATAATAACCCTAGATGATGCAAGATCACTATCTACTGCCAAACTATGGGTAGCACCCAATCCAGTTATAGTTACAAATGTTACTCCTATTCCAGTTCCGTTAGATGCCTCTGACGCACCAATAGCAACTTTGATATTATCTTTATCAATTCTAATTGCATAAAGAGTTGAAGGAAGTTTATCTGTTGAAGCAACCCCAATACCAGGAGAACTAGTAGTAACAATACCAATTTCTGAACCAGGATATTCACCATTATCTGTTGGTGAATAGATTATTTTCTCCCCAGTGTTGAATTCGTGATTTGGTATGGTGATATAACCATTAGCAGTATTAATTGCGGATGCTGGATTAAAAGTATGATACAAGATAGTATTTGAGTCATTCAATAATGCAAATGTAGAGAGACCAACGATTCCCCCACCTACAGAAGTTGAAACTCCCGTAAATTGTGGACTAATGTCATCAATCTTAAGAACTTTATTAGTTCTAGACTCATTGTAATCAGTAATGATTTTAGAATCAAAAGTGATAATTTTTGATAAACCAGGAATATCAGTATTTTCAGATGCTAAGTCGTAATTGCTGATTGTATGAACTGATGCATCTTCAATCAACTCAACATCAAATGCAATATCAGGATCAACGACAGAGCTTACTCCTGCATGGACTCCTTCACCATTGATAATTTCCAGATCTGCAAAATTCTTGAAACCTGAAGCATGATCCAAACTATTAACTGGTTCTTTCCAGGTCTCATATGGAACTTCACCATGAATACTATATGAAAATCTCTGATAATAGTCATTATCATGAATTCTCTGTGTATCTAAATTTAATTTTCCAATATCATCTTTCCACTCGGAAACATCTTGCAATACACTTCCAACAGAAATATTAAAATCAAAATCAAATATTTGATCTACTGTTGCTTTTGAATTGCTATCAGATCCAATGATGACATCATCATCACTAAATGTGCCAATAACATTTTTTAATTTTAATGTACTTTGATCTGATTGCCAACCATCACTAGAAACAAATCCAAATGCACTTCCATCAGCATTTGATATTTTTTCTCCATCAAAGAAGGTAATTCTATCAAACTCTGGTTCAAATGCTGCTAAATCTGAAACTTTAATTACCCTACCAAATGTATTAGTAGAATCAAAAGTTCCGCCATCAGTTCCAAGTCCAGCAATTGAGTATGTTACACTTTCTGTTCCACTTACAGTATTGATTCCAGTGACAGTAAAATTCCTATATTCATAATCACTAGAATTGTATCCGTCAGCATTATTTGTAATTTTTACATTCTCAACAAAAATTTCATCACCGACAGCAAATGGGAACTCAGTAAATCCAGCAACTGGAGCTCTAAGTGATAATACATTGAGATTTGAGTTAGATGTTGCACCAATTACATTTACACCGTTAGAGTTTACTGTTGGGATTAATCTAAGGTCATCGGGCAAATTAGTGTCATTTGCTAAAATATCAATACTTAAAACTGAACTACTTTGAAGAGTTGTTTCGGTAATGATAGAAGATCTTCCAATAGCAATAACTCTAGGTGCAGTAGTATAGTTCTTGCCTCCAGTACTAATACCGATTGATTTTAATGTAGATGCATTCTTTAATCTAAGAATTAGATTAGCATCTGCTTTTGGTTTTAATGTTTTATCACTCAGGAATTCTAATCCTGGTTCTAAAATAGAAGTATCAACAACCTCACCAATTTCTGAAGAAACAACTTCTAGTCGTGCAAGTTTACCTGTCGTAGATCCAATAGAAACGACTTCTGGTAAGATTCTTAATTGTTTTCCTGGGTTTATGATCTTTAACTTAAAGATTCCACCAAATGCTGTTTTTGAATCTGTAGAATATAAAGAACTGCTGAATCCTGAAGATGTGTATGATGATGTTTCAGCAGTTCCCACAAGAGTAATAGTAAAGGTAGTATCACCTACTCCAGTTACTCTGTGTAGTTTATTAAACTTAGATTCTACAACAGAAATATTTGAATATTGATTAACGTCTTCATCTACAGATGATGGGAATGTATTTGTATAATTAGAATCATCCCCTTCAATTCTATAGAAAAGATTTTTTGGAAGAGAATCAGATACTGAAATTTGAATCTTTGTATTTACATCACCATTACCAATGGTTCCAACTTTAGATATTAAAGTGGATTCGTATCTAGATTTAAATTCCTCATCAAGATAGAAGTTAATATCATATCCAGAAAGTGAAGTATCAGAAGTTGCAATGGAAACTGTATTTCCTTTTGTCAATTCTAACCTAGGATTGATTCTTGCTATTTGATGAGTTCCACTTCCAGTAGTAGTTATTCCTATGTGATTAAATGGGAATACAGTAGTATCATATTTTGTGGATGCTAACTTGATCAGTGAATCTGATTGCTTAATTACATAATACTTTCTATTATTAGAAAGTGGAGTTGCAATACCAACAGAATTAGTATATACTACGATATCACCAGTTTTTAGTCCATGATTTGGAATACTGATTGTTGATACTGTGCTTCCAATACTAATTGCAGATGAATTAAATTCAATTGGATCAACAATTATATTTTTTGTTGTCTCATTGAACTTAAACGTATAATTTTTAATCAGATTTGGAGTCAATGCAAAACGAACATTATCTCCGACTATCAAATTGTGAGCAGTAGAAACTCCAATTTGTGCTGAAACCTTTTTAGCAGATCCCAAAAGATTGTCTTTGACTACTTCAAATCTGTGATCATCTCCAAGAGCAGAAACAAAATGAATTGTTGATGATGAACCTTTGACTGTAGAAATTCCAATAAAATCTTTACTCAGTCGGACAGAGAACAAATCTGAATAATCTTCAATTTTAATTTCTGGAGTTAACGCTGCAGTTCTTGCTGTGAATAAAGTTGCTCCTACTCCAATCACACTATATGCTAATCTATCACCAGTTTTGAATCTGTGATCTGGTAAATAAATTGCTTTTGGTGAAATGGTTTTAGTTACATTACTGCTTCCAGCAGTTCCAACAACTACCGTAGTAGCAGTAGATCCAAAACCTACAGATGCTGATGGATCAAAGTTTTGATTATATCCAAATTCTACATTTTTATTTTCTAATTTTTTGAAAATATCAAAGGTGAAAGATTTTGGATTATTGACTACGGTAGTACCGTTACTGTGAGTGCCTCCAGGAGTACCATCATGCATTCTTGCAACTCTATATCTGTTATTGACACTATCAACATCAAGAATTAACATTCTCTCTGTTCCAATAGTAATAACATCATTCTTAGTGAACTTTCTAGTTAAAGTTGACTCGGACAACTCAATTAATGTGGTGAGTCCCGTAGTTGCAGTATTTGCGATAGAAACTGCAAGTGTTGTATTAACTGTGTTAACTCCAACTACTCTAGATCCTTCAATATTTTTATAAGATGCCGAAGATATTCCACTTATTTCTACAACATCTAAATTGAGCAAACCATGTGGAACGGTTGTAAATCCAGTTACACTATTACCTTCTACTTTAAATGAAATATTATTGACAACAGTATCTGTAGTTTGTATAGAATTAATATCCTTTCCAATAATTTCAGAAATTTCAACATCCACAGTAGAATCAGTTAAATTCACTTGTTGACCGACTTTGTAGTCAAATCCAGAATCTTTAACTGTAACTTCATCTATTCTAGACTGTTTTACAGAATCAACTCTGATAACAGGTTGTGAATCAATAGAGTCTTTGAGTAGTGGATATTCTCTAAAAGATTCATTGATACCTAAATGATCAACGACCCTTGAATAATCTCCAGTATTAAGATATTCGTTAGACTGATTAATTAAGGAATTATAATTAAACTTATCTGTGGCATTTCTATGTTTTGTAGTAATATATGGATATGAAAGATTTCCATTTACATCCAAAGTTGCAAAGTATGCGTATGTTCCTTGTGGGAAATCATTATTGACAAGGAATCTTCCATTATATTCATCCAGATCACCATTGGCAACATAAACATAATCTTGAACAAAGTATCCTCCATTAAAACCAGAAGGTCTTAGATCTGTTGTAGTTACCTCATCAACTCGATAACTTGAATATATTTTTTTAATTCCTCCAGCTCCTTGAGCATCTGGAATTGCTTTTCCATTTCCATATGGACCATAAATTGGATTACCATCATATGCCCAACCAATGATTGGTGAATGTGAAGGAGATGAAACTTCTTTTAGATCATTAGCATTGGAGTCATTTATATTATCATTAAGTAAGTTTCTATAAAACTTTCCTGGATAGAAAGATGCTAATTTAAGTTGTTTTGCAGAAGAACTAGACTTTACTTGAATCGTGTCTCTAAAGTTTGTGTTACCAAGAACTTGTTCAAATCGTTTTACATTGTTAATAGACCACTTATGAAGTTGAGAATCTAGTCTTACACCACCACCAGTTGTTAATACTTCAATTACAGTACTACCATCAACATAATTTTTACCTCCAGAGATAATATCAACTGATGCTATAGAACCGTTTACGATATTTGCCTTTAATCTTGCAAGAACTCCATCACCAACAACATTTATTGTTGGGGGAGTCGTATATTCTGAACCACCATTTGCAATATATACGGAAATAATAGTTCCAGATGAAATAATTGGTCTAATGTCTGCATCTTTTCCTGTAAGTAATTTTACTCCAGGATCTTTGACATAATTAACAATATCTTCTGATCCAAATCCAGATCCTCCAGATTTTACAAAAACACTCTCAAGTTTTCCAGTTACAACTGGAACTCCAACTGCATTATAGTATGATGGAATAGAACTTGTTCCAGCAGAAACTATTCCATCAATAGTAACTTCAATATCTGGATATTTAAATGTATGGGTTCCACTTCCAAGACTATTGAGATTCACATATATTTGTCTATCATAATTTGTGGTATCTACATTTGATGCGGTTCCTGCATCACTTAACTTAAATCTGTCTTTATCAATAACTTTTACTTTATATGCAGAAGAAATTACTAAACCAGATATAGCACTTCCAGTTGAGGAATATACAACTAAATCGCTATCATTGAAACTATGATTTTTTGCAAAAATGTAATTACCTGTGGTATTGATACCAACAAATGTACTAAAAATATTTTTTTGTTCTGCTGGGGGATATGCAACGGAATCTACAATTACTTTTTTATTTGCAAAATCATCCGTACTTGTTACTTCAATCGTATCAATAACTCTACGATTTTTTCTAGATCGTAAAGTGTGTTGACGATTTCCATTAGAATTAAAATCTATAAGATTTTGTTTTGATAATGCTCTTTCCTTTGTTGATGCAAGAGATAGTGAAGTATCACTATGTTTGGCAACAAAATAAATTCCATTTGAAGTTAATCTATCTGTTCCAAATCCAACATTGGTGCTTCCAATACCAATAGGAGTTCCTGTGGCAATATATTCAATTTCTTCTCCATCTAAAAATCTGTGATCTTCTGATAAAGTAACTCTATCAGTATTCAAATTAATATCAAAATCAGTAAATGACGTTGAATGTGTAAAATTCTTTAATCTAGCTTCGCATATTGCTCTAGTTCCGTTTCCGCCTGTTACTTTTACTACAGGAGTTTCAGCATAATCAAATCCATTAGATGTAAGTTCAATTGAATGAACCTTTCCTACAAAATTTCCATGTGCAACAAATCCACTGCCAACAGTATCTGCTACAGATACTTGAGGTGAATTGATCACATCATAATTGCTTCCCCCACGCAATACAGATACTTCATCAATTTGACCGTAATAATATGCATCTTCGGATATTGGGGAATGTAGTTCTACACCATTCAGTCCCACTCCAATTGGTCCAGTAATTTCTAAATTATTCTCAACTGGTTTTGGATCCTTGTAAATTCTCTTAAAGTTACTTTGATTTACTAATTTTAAACCATGAAGGTCTGTTGGAGTCAGTTTATGCGAACTTCCAGCAGTGATTCCAGTTATGTTAGTGAAAGATTCTTTTTCTAAAGCAGATCTACTATCAGCTAACTTTATTGTATTGGTATCAATAAATTTTACAAAATAATTTCCATCAGTAATTCCGCTTTGACCACTAATGCATTCATAATAAACTCTTTCTCCATTAATGAATCCATGAGAGGGCACACTAAATTCATTAGAGATCGCATTTAGACTTGTATTTGCAAATGTTTTACTTCTATCAGTTGTATCAATAGCAGGATATGATGGATATCCTGAGAATGCAACATAAGTGTTCTTATCAGAATCAACAAATGCATTCTGAATATTTCCTATAATATCTCCATCAATTAAATTTGATGAAACAAATGAAACACGTTTTCTAACAATATATTCAATTCCATTGGTTAAAGATCCAGAACCAATTTGAAATCTTTGGGAGTTTATAACAGAAGAAACTTCTATATTACTAAGAACTGCACCTCTATTTTCTTTTAGGAGAATATCAACTCTATCTCCTTTTTTGAGATAATGATCTATTGGAGTGATTACTATATTTGATCCAGCAATTCCACTTACGTCAAGATATGAAACATTATTATAGAACCAACTATTATATTTGAAACCAGAACCTACTTTTTCGCCAAGATGTTTTACTCTTACTTCATCTCCAGGAGAAAAGAATTTAGTTAATTCTGAATTATCAGATAATCCGCTAACAATACCAACAACTCGCATTTGGACAAGTTTTGTGATATCATTATCTTCATAACCATAGAGAAATACATCATCAATAATTTGAGAGTTTTCTTCTAGTGTCGTTTTTTCTATGGAATTTGCATCAACACTAGTCGGAATACCACGACATCCAAAAAATTGATTAGCAGATTTACTTGAATAGAATACTCTTACAAGTTGATCTACTTTATTCTTAGTTAAGAATACTCCAGATTCTGGAAATCCTAAAGTGGAGTCTACGGTTAAAGTTGATAAACTATTACCAATACCTGAAACTCTTGTACTCTTACTTACCTCAAACTTATTGGATATAGAATCATTAGTAAATGAAATTCTAAAATATCTCTTTTTCTTTAAGAAGACTTCTCTTACATTTGCAACTGATCCACTAGCAGTGGGTGATATAGTCGATCCTTGAAGAATAGTAGTTAATTTTAATTTGCTGGGATCTCCAGAGATAACATCAACAATAACATCATCTGTTACAGACCAATTTGCAGAGGATGGTCTAATGGTATTATCAAATGGTTTAATGATATCTACGCTTTTCTTAAACAGTACACTGAATAAAATTTTCAGTGCAGCATCTGTACCTTTAGAACTATAAAAATCTCTCGCCTTTGCAAGAATATTTTCAATCTTTACTTGCTGGAATTGTCTCTCTTCAAAACCTGGTAAGAAAGTAGACTTATATTTTCTGTAAAACTCATTAGCAAATAGTAAACTCAAGTTTTCAACAACAGTTCCAGTAGCATGTGATCCAGTTTCACTACTATTGAAATTTAAAAATTCTGGTTGAAGATCTCCTTCAATTTTATCAATTCCAGAAAAACCTCTAATACAACCAGTAAATGTGGTTGCTGTTTTTGCTGTATATGTGATTATCTCATTATCAATCTTTAGCAGTCCGTAAGAACTTGGGAAACCTGCTGTACTACTAACTTCAATTTCATCATCAAAGTTGAGAACATCATCAGTTACAGTTACAGGTGTGGCAGCATATGTAATCCTAGAATATGTTGTGACATCTTTCAATTTGTCAAGATTGTCAGCAAGATATGTGGAACCATATTCACGTTCCTCAGAAATATAATATTGCTCTAAAAATTCACTAAAGAGTGGATTCTCCTCTTTAATGAATTCTGGAAGTTGACTTCCCAGAATGTTAGAGATTTTTATCTTTTTTTCTGCCATTTCTTATCTTGTATACTTTGTTCTGCTGGAGAAGCTTGATGGTGGATTATAAATCGCTCCAGATCTATTTGATCCAGAAGTAATTACATCTTCTTTAAGTGTTAAAACACTATTCGCTGTAGTATCTAGGACAATATAAAGGTTCTCTTTTGCAACCACATCATATGATTCTGGAGTTGCAGAAATTTCAATTCTATTATCAAGTACAGTTGAATTAATTGTTATTGGGAAGAGAATTATTTCACCCTTAACGTAATCAACTGTTCCTGCTCTTGAGATTACAGTTCTTACCTGTCCTTGATCATCAATTGATATGATTGAAATAGAACCAGTCTTCGCATTAAGAGAAATTGGTCTTGCAGAGAATACATCACCAGCACCAGTAGAAGATGTTACTGCTGCTCCACCTGAAGATACATCTGGAACATCTGTTATGAATAGAGTCCCAGAAATGCCCTCAACGGTGAATCCTGAGGATTTGATGTTAAACCCTTCTAGGTCTACGTGGAATGCATTACCGTAGCAAATCTCGTAGTTTGCGAGTGCATTATAAGCAGGAACCATATTCCTGCGAATTGTCAACTTAGTAATGTTTGATGTAATCCCGTTATCAACCTGATCAATATGCGACAGTAATTTACTGTACTTAAGTCTTCCACCAAAAGAATTGATGTCAGATGACTTTGAATATTTTTCAATTGACTTGGTGATTCTACTAAAGAGATTATTACTCTCCGTGACCATACTTGGGTCATATGAAACAGTTGAATCATACTCAACAAAGAGATATTTGAGATCCAAAAACTCTTGTCTGATTCCAGCAATCGTGTACTGCTTCAAATCATTTTTTATCTGATCTTTTGCAACATCAGATAACATCTCACCATTTTTTGGTTTGATTGTAATGAATACCTTTCCGTATTGTGGTGGGTCTAACTCTTCTCCACCATAAGCACTTACAGAATCAACATTTGGATATAAGAACGGAATCAGACTAGCATAATCATTCGCTGTAACCGCTCTATACTGCGATGCATAGACCCTAGGAGCAAGGTATTTGATGGTGTCAATACTTTCTATGTCATCACCATTTTCAGACGCTTGTAGGGTCGTTATAGAGGAGATACCGTCAGTAATGTCTAATTCATTTCCACCCTTCACATAGGTCAATGTGCCAGAGAAAGTAAAATTACTTGCCCCGTTAGCATTTGCACCGTTTGTAATAATATAAGTTGCTGTTATGGTAGATCCGTTACTTGGTTTTTTGCCTAAAATGTTATCACCAAATAAAAGTTGATATCTTTCGTCCTCAACCTCTTGAATTAGGAATAATCTTGTGTCAGAATCTACATTAAAGATGTTAGTATATGGTGTATACGTTTCTGTAGAAGTATTATCGGCATTTTGAACAGAAACACGAATTGTAGACGTGTCAATGTCCGCATTTGGGATGATATATTTTGCATCTGGTTGAGAATCGTCTACTCTGAACGATTTTCTCAATAAATTTCCTTCAAAAATCTCAATATCGGAGAAAGTTGCTATTCCATCAGCATTTGGACTAACTGTGATGTCTTCTGGAATAGAAAAAATGTAATTTCCGTTGACGACTGAACCTAAAGCGACGACTCCTGCCTTTAATTTGACTGCTCTAGCGTTATCTGGTACATCAACTGTAAAAGTTATCCTTGAAACCGCTGCTTTTTTGGATCTTGGGACATATCCAATGTTTCTTGCCAATGAAACGACATTTTCACGCAGTGTTGCGCTATCAATGAACGATTCATTGACTGCCATATTGGTATTATAGGCAGTAATATATGAATTATACGCTAAAGTATCAATCAGAACGGAAAAATTTGACCCCTCAAAGTCAAAATCCGTAAAATTACTATTTGCTCTCAGATAATCTTTGATCTGAGTTCGCAAATCATTAAAATCGAGGTTGGTAAACTGATTGAATGACATTATACCCTAGAAGGTTGTAAGATAAACTCTATATTTTGTATCGGAAGTGGTAATCCAACGATGTCATATTCAATTCTGATCAATAAATTGTTTGAATCCAACTCAGGATCAACATACACGTCGGTAAGTCTGATTCTAGGTTCAAAGTTTTCCAACAATGTTACGATTTCTTCCTTCAAACCATCAGATTGATAATCATTATTTAATTCAAAAAGTGTATCACCAACGGATGTGCCTAATAATTCGTTGAAAAAACGCTCATTAGTGCGTGTTCTCACCAAATTTACTACCGATTTCTTGATTGCATCCTCATTTCTCAACGTAGTCACATCATTTGTGACTGGATGACGAGTAAAGGAGAGACTTATGTCCCTAAATGAACGAGAAATTGATACAGACATCCATTCTGATACACTTTAACATACTATCTATAATGGTTTTCAGTATTTATTTGTAATCAATACCTATCTGGAATGTCTTTATACTCCTCTGGGGAGAAAACTTCATCTTCAGACAGTGTTGAGGTACGCTTTGCTTTGTGATGCATCACCTCGTTGAGTTGCAATTCTTCTGGATCTTCAGTTTTGTGTGGCAGAGACCAATAATCAGTCATCAAACTTGTCGTTCCCCACATTGTTTTCATATATTCAGTGTCTCGGTCTACTGGTGAATTACCCATTACTCTCCTGACTGGTTGAATCAGAACTTTTTGAGGGGTTACCATCCCTTATTTTTATTTATTTTGTGGTTCGTGCTCCCAAAAATACTCTTCTGAGTGACCTAGAGACCCAGAACGATGTAATCCACCATTTTCAACGGAAAAACTTCTTGTAGAAACAAGAAAATCGGGTTTTTTGAGCACTGGAGGAGTCAAACTCTCTTCAATCCATCGACATCTATTGTTTGGATACAGTCCAATTTGTCCATTAGGGAGAATAATGCAGTTATGAGACTTATGTTCTTCGGGAAATTCGGCAAATGTTAGGTCTGGAACATCTCTATCCGAATGATACGAGTCAATTGTAAACAAATACTTACCATTTTGAGAAACATGACCTGAACGATGCTTAACTTCGACGGACAT
>CEPT01149519.1_pt1 | contig 14349 bp, 10 predicted proteins | sample 356221 | NCBI WGS metagenome assembly CEPT01 (sample SAMEA2620081, study PRJEB7988) | marine metagenome | isolation source: saline water (ENVO:00002010), including | reverse complement strand
GCCAGTATCTTACTGCCATTTTCAAGTTCCATTGAACCTTTATTATACACCACAATTCCCTGTTGCATCCACAACGGGAGTTGCTCGTACGCCAACTGTAGCCTTCCCAGCAGGTCGCGTGCCGTAGACAGTTTGTTTGCCAGGATACCGATGTTCACGTTGTCATTGAACAACGCATAGTGAAGTAGGTATGACACACAGGTGGTAGACTTACCAGTCTGTCGTGGCAGTTTGGCGATATTAAATCTGTGATCGTGGAAGTTCTGGATGAGCTTCTTCTGGAAGTCCCACATCTTGAACGGCACGACACCTTCGTCAAGAGAGATAATCTTGACGTAGTTCATCGCGAAGTATACAGGATCCTCCTTACACTTCAGATATTCTTTAATTTGTTCTTCAGTGAACTCAATCGGCGTCCCAACCTTTTTGAGGTTAGGGTTGCCGAGGTAACTATCAGCGGACATTAACTAGATGCTCTATACGTAAAATCAAGGAAGATGGTACCGAGACCGATAGCGCAGTTGCTAGAAGTAATAATAGATCCGCGCTGATAGTCAGCGTTCATACCTTGGAGAACAACCCACTGATCTTGAGATCCTTTGTGGGAGATGATCATATCTCTAGAGTCATCCAAGAATTGTGTTTGTCCTGTGTTCAGGAAGTGACCAGCATCATTCTCCATGATGACACGCATGATAGCATTGTCAGCACAAGAGATAGCAGGTTCAAAGGGAAGAGGAAATCTGAGTTCACCACCAATCAGTGTGTTGTCAATGATGTTAACAATCATCTTGGCATGAACGTGTACCATTCTACCAACCTTGGTGTAGTAACCAGTGGAGTTAGTAGACATACCCGCTCTGTTTGTGTTAGCGAAGTATGGAGTAGCAGCGTAAGAACCTTCTTCGTAGTGATCCAGAACCTCATAGGTAGAACCAGCCAGAGCAGTCTGGTTACTAAAGTCAATACCTTTTTCTGCTTGGAGCTTGATGTTACCAGCAGAGTTAATCCTTGCTGCCTCAGTTAGTGTGCCACCCTGAGTAGTGAAGAACTTAATAGCACCACCCTCTGAGAGGTTAGAAGTTCCTTCAACCTCAGAGATGATGGCAGAATATGTGACGTTAGCATTGTTAAGACCGTTTCTACCACGGAAGTCAATACGACCAGGCTGGTGTCCAACACCAATCGTACCCGACTTGTAGAGAACAAGGTCAGGAGCAGTGGTAGAAGAGTTTGTCTCGTTCTCAATAATGATCTGGTCAGTGGTGTCATTACCCTTGACGTGGAATTGACCAGCAGGTTCATCGATACCCAAACCAACCAACTTACCCTTGAGGGTCATGGTGTTTACCAGGGCACCACCATCAGAACACTGGAGGAACAAACGTCCACGTTCTGAACCAGCAGATACAAGTTCTGCCTCAGCAAGAATGCCAGCATATGAAACATCATTGCTGTATGAAGCATCCTGACTGTTGAACAACAGGCGACCGATCAGGTCATTGTTTGCTACGCTGGTAGTATCTCTTTGGAGAATGAAGTCTGGACCAACGTTAGCACCGTTGTCATTGTAGGTAATACCAGAAGTCTGTGCGTTGACTTCGAGTGTACCTGTGACATTGATATTTGTAGAAGCAAAACTGATATAGTTATCGTTTACTTCAAAGTTAGGTGTGCCACTATTATCAGTGTCTACCTCAAAGGAAAGCTTACTTGCGGCAACGCCACGCTTTCTCCAACCAAACTGACCAACGGTAGAACCACCGTTGTTTCTAAATTCAATATGACCCAGGTCATTACCATCGGCAACAATAGTATTGTTGGTAAAGTCAATACCTGTGTGACGGAATGCGATCTGTCCTGCGGAGTTGACAGTACCAGTGTTGTCAGTGTTGTTGAGGATCAGAGCTCTGGTATCAGCACCAGAGAATGTACCAGCAGCGAAGTTGACTGATGCGTTAGTAGCAACGTCTTGACCAATGGAGAACTCACCAGATACGTTGTCGTAAGTTACACCTGTACCACCAGAGAAGTGAACTCTAGTCTCAGCAGGTGAAGAACCAGTGAAGGTAAAGACACCAGTACCAGAATCGTAAGCAAGTGAACCATCACCACCGACGTCACTTACTGAAACATGAGCACGTACTTCAGCTGCTGAAGGTCCAGTGTATGTAAAGGCTCCTGTGCTACTATCGTAAGCAAAAGAACCATCTCCACCAGAGTCAACCGCACTAACAGCGGCTCTAGCGCGAGCATCGGTGAAGTAGATATTTGTCGAACCTTCATTTACACTATCAGTATCAAACTCACTAAAATCAATAGACAGAGTGAGGGAATCAGCGCCATCATTGTAAGACTTAGCAATACCTGTACCACCTTGTAGCAAGACACTAACGCGGTCATCAACACGCTCGTTAGTGTAGAAAAGGTTGGTTGGTGTAACAGATGCCTCAGCAATATCATCCAAGTCTAAGGTGATATTGGCAGTACCATTAAAGGAGACACCGTTAATTGTTCTAGCAGTTTGTAGTGCTGTTGCTGTATCAGCATTACCAGTCAGAGGACCAGTGATACCAGCAAACTGTACACTGTCAGATGTACCTACTGCTTGACCGATAGAGATCACTCCACCAGAGAATCCAACACCTGTACCAGCAGAAAGATGAGCTCTTACTTCAGTAGCAGTAGGACCAGTGTATGTAATTACACCAGTGCCACTATCATAAGCGAGAGATCCATCACCACCAGAATCAGTAACACTTACTGCTGCTCTTGCGCGAGCGTCAGTGAAGTAAATGTTTGTAGGTGTGCCAGACTCCTGTACGTTATCTGTGACAAGAGTGATGTTCTGAGAACCATCAAAGGATACACCACTAATATTTCTGGCAGTCTCTAGAGTGGTTGCTGTATCAGCATTACCAGTCAGAGCTCCCGTAATAGAAGTAATATTGGCAGCATCACCGTAGATGTTTGCCCAACGTATGGTAGCTGAACCGAGATCCCAAGAACTGTCGGCGCTAGGATATACGTGCTGATTGAAAGTCCAGGCGTCATTGGTATTGGACCAGGTGATAAGTTTGTCAGTCGCTCCCTTCAGAACGATCCCGCCCCCGTTAGCTGTCGCATCTGTCGGAGTCGCGACGGTTCCCAGTTCAATAGTAATGTCATCGACCTGAACAGTGGTCGAATTGATAGTTGTTGTGGTACCCTGAACATCGAGGTTACCAGTAACAGTTAGATCGTTGCCGATAGTTACATCGTTCGGCAATGAGAAAGTCATCTCATTGTCGTTGGTGTAGGCAACAGTGATTTGGTTTGCTGTGCCAGCGAACTTAACATCATCCAGAACAGAGTAGGAAGATGTCAGTCTAAGAAGCGCACCACCCGTGGTGGTTACAGCGCGAATATCATATTCAGTACCGATGGAACTAGCACCACCACCAACGTCAAAGTTTCTGACAACACCGTCCGTGCCCTTCAGCTTCATGGTCAGAACAGTGTTCGATGTTGCTTCAAGAACAACATCACCGTTCTGAGAAGGGGTTACGGTGGTAGGGGGTCTGAGGAGATTTGGTGCCTCCTCGGGTAATCTGCGAATTGTCAGGGACATTACTGAGAGGCAGTCTGTTTTCTATGTGTATTTAGCTTCAACCAATCCGCGCATGTATCGAAGTCATCGAAAAACACCGTGCGTCCATCGAAGCAGGTATAAAATTTGTTCAGATAAGAGTCGTAAGAAATCCAATCTTCGACGTCATCTTTATGGTCTTCAGCGACTTGCTCGCGATACCATTGTGGGTTATCGATAATCTCATCTCTAAGATCTTCGATGATGTGTAGACGATCCTCTGGGACTTCACTCATAAGACAAACCTTATGTACATGTCTATATTTAGTCCTGTTCTTCTAGGTCTGTAATTCTTTCAGATCTTTTTGCCCAGGTATCACCACCACCCATACCTCTTGATGGATTGATACACTGCTCATTACCAAAGTCATTACATACTAATCCAGCGAGATCAAGCTCACTGTGATCAGAGGTATTTCCTGTACGCCAATAATGCTTACCGTTTACCCAGGTAGCACCACACTTCTCACAAATCTTTGTGCTCAGTGTCTCGGAGGAATTCTCCATAATCTTTCTCCATCTGTTTCTTGAGAACTTTCAGTTGTCGTTCTAGTTTCTTTCTTAAAAAATAAGATCGAATCTTGACAACTCCATATCTAAGCTCCAAGTCAATATACTGGAACAACCGTATCGTCTCATCAACTCCTGCGAACAGGCAGAGGGCAAAAACAATAACGATTATATAAAGACTAGCTTCCATAAGAGTAGGATTCAAACGCTAAGAACGCAGGCACATCAGGAATCTTCTCTGTCTCCAGATAAGAAATGATGCGACAACCTGGATATATCTTAGACGCTTGAGTCTGAATGTCAACTCTTTGGGGTTTGTTGAGCTTGGGGAAAAATAACTGGACGCGGTACATCCTCCCACGCCAGACAAGCTCAACGTGATAATACTTGCCGTACTCGTTAAGACGCGCTGCCATCAGGCGACCATCGCGCTAACTTCTGTACAGTGAACGTCAGAACCGTTACTACCATCAGGATAGACAGCATACTTAACGGAGTTTCTTACTTCGGCAGTGCCAGTAAAGGCAGCGAAACCAGAACCATCAACGTTCAGTGAGATAGTGCTAGGGGTTACAGCACTAACAGTTGCGTGAGTAACATTGTAATCACCAACAGCAGCACCACTAACAGTTACCGCATCACCAACACGAAACTCGTTATGTACACCACCTTCTCTAGCAAGGGTAGCAACGATCGGGTTAGCAGCAGTAGCAGCAGTGATCAATTCTCTTCTAGGAGCTTCATGCTTGACCAGAACAGACTCACCTGCGGTAACATGAAGACCACCAGTGCTAGCATCGGGGTTAGCACCGAGAGCGATCTGACATGCGTCCTTACCAGCTGCTACCGAAAAGCGGTAGATGCCAGTAGCGACTGTCATTGCGCCAGACACTGTATTTGCTTGACTGTTCACACTAACAGTAGGTCTGTAAGCAGCAGCCTTAAGAATAGGACCAGACATAATTTTTTAGTAAGTTTTCCCTGTCTTATTTATTCTTGGAAGCATCCTTCAGCATCTTCTGTAGATCTGCTGTGCTTCCAACAAACAATGCGTTTGTGACGTTAGTAGGTCCACGCTTGGATTCTTCCTTAACGTCTTTTGTTTTCTTTTGGAGATCCATCAGTTTATCTGTGGTATCTGCCACGTGCTTGATCAACTGACCAGCAACTTCATATGCTCTTGGATGATCGGATGACATAGCAACATCGAGCGCACCGCTGATAGCTTCTTGTCCTTTCTCAATCAGATTGTAGAGTTGTGCTCTACTGTACTCATGGTCATCGTCAACCTGATCCTTCACCTTTGGTGGTGGGGCAGGTTTGCTAGGTTCGACCTTTGAGATTTCACTCACAGTCTCGAACGCTTCGTCTAGTCCGTCAAACTTATCCATAGAAAGATGTCATCTCATTGAATCCAAAGTCATCGCCGCTATCGAGCAGAGCGTCATCGCTAGCATTGACGATATCGATTACAGAACCAGCAGCATGTTCTGCCTTTGTAGTAGCATTAGCACCACGGGTTACTGTGATACTTGTGTCATTAGGTTTGGTCTTAACCTTCATGACCTCATTGTTGATCTCGATCAGGTCACCAATACTGAAGACTGTGCTGTCAGTAACTTCTAGAGTAGCGAAGCGCTTGTCTATATCTTTGGTGAGGTTGAGACCTGAACCATCGGCATCGTGATCTCTGAGTGCTTTTGGTGTAACTTGATACTGTACTCTGCGTGGAGCAAGTTCGCGATTGACACCAGTCTTGTAATCGACCTTTGCTTTTTTGATAGGAGCACCAGTCTGAGAAGGACCGAATACATATGTCTTCATTGTGAAAGACATATCTACTGTAGTCAGTTTTCTCTGAGTGAAGTCTCCTTCGTAGTCATCGCTATAGTTGATAGTATTCATGACGATAGGAACGTCACGATACTCTTTGAGTGCTTCCACAATGTTTACCGTCACGTTGTAAGACGGTTGGAAGAACGGCATGATCTGCTCAGTAATCTCTAGAGCTTCGTCATTCGTCTTCGAGAGAATAGAAAGCGAGAACTCTAGATTGTAAGGTACAGGAGTGTACATCTTACGAACGGCATTGTTGCCGTCTGCCTTGAGTTCCAAGGTAACAGGACTGAGTTTTCTAGTGGCATCATAAGAGATACCAGTCAACTCAAATGCGATACGTGGCAGAGTGATAGCAACTTTCTTGTTCAGCTCAGGTTGCTGCTCAAGTCTTGCCAAGAACTTCTGCTTAGGTCCATACGCCAAAGGCACCTTCATTTTACTGTAGGTGCTACCGTCTGAGTTCTCGCGTCGAACTTCGATATTGTTAAAGATCGTGCCGAAAGCGATAACGCACTTGCGGATTACTTTATTGTATGTGTACCCAGTGTTTAACATTTTATGTTGCTATGCCGAATGGATTAGACTCAGTGAAGTCTAGAATGTCGTCTGCTTCAGTTTCAAACTCAACATTGTCATAATATTTATCATCCGTAGAGTCGATCGGATCAAAACTATGTATAGTTACGGTCGCTCCACTGGTAGAACCCATCAACAATTCTCCAACTAGGAAGTCTCCTGTTGGATTCTTAAGCTTCAACCATCCTTCTCCATTGTCCCAATCAGCAAGCATAGCAGTATTGCTAGTGCTACCCCCAGTAACAGACTCGCCATCTTTGAAAGTACCTTGTAGTCCAGCAGGAACAGTTTGAATATCGAGAGATGCTGTAGTGTATCCAGAACCAGGACTGGTCACTACAAGTTTCTCTACCTGTGTATATCCAGAACCTTCTCCAGAGATTTCAACCTTTGTGAGACTTCCGTTAGAATCGAAAGTAGGTATAACCGTCGGAGTGTTGCCACTGAATGGAGGGTCGGTAAATTGAATATAGGCTCTTGTAGCATCGTATCCCTGTCCACCATCCACAATAGTAAGTTTGTTTAGTTTACCTTCCACAACAGATGGTACAAGAACTGCGGGTTTGACTGGTGTAGATCCACCAACCGAAACACCGATCATATCAGCACGAACTGTAGCACCAGTTCCATCACCATTGACAGTGACAGTAGGGGTAAAGTTATAATTTTTTCCGTTGGTAGTTACGATAGCTTGGTCCACAGCGCCACCGTCAAGGCTAACAGTACCAGCAGCAGATGTACCGCCAGAGGTAAGATAGTAGTATTTGACAGTGTATCCTGTATCAATGAGTTCTTCGTCTCCTTCAAAGATTTCTCCTTGTTCGTCGGAGTATTCAAAGAGCTCACACTTGAGTTTGTATGTGTAGTTCTTTCCGAGTTGGTAGAATGGTTCTTCATGCTCAACGTACTTGATCTCAAAGTAGTTTGCTGTCAGTGGGAACCAGATAAGGTCACCCTCCTGAGGACGTTCTCCAATCTCAACTTCTTTGTCTTCTAGAAGGAACTGAGCGATAAGGTCAGAGAATCTCTGCTGTGATATGACCAATGTTACTTCATCTGACTGACGAATGCCGAACTTTGTCAGCAGATCACCACCACCTTGGAACCCATCAAAGTTCTCCATGTACGCTTCAATGAGATAAGAGTCATCAAACTCGGAGATGATCTCTTCATTAAATACGCCATCCTTCCTCACAAGCTGCCTGGGGATGTATAACACATCCATACCAAACATCTTGATATACTCTTCAACCAGACCTTGCTGAAGGAACTGTTCGTTGCGAGTGCCGTGAGTAAAGAAAACGTTTCTCATCCGATCATGTCAAGCGGTGGGATTTCGTACATATCGATCATCGAGTCCTCAAGCTTCTGGACTTCGTTATTACCATCTTCATACAACTCTCTACCATTGAGAGTAATACCACCAGGCAGCTGAGCACCTTGGAACTTAATGAGGTTTTGTCCCCACTGTCTCTTAATCAGCGCAGTAGTATATCTCTTCAACCAGGGATCGTTGTAGACACCAGCATAATCAGAAGGATCTATTGCTCTGTAGCAATCAAAGATAATATAATCACCGTCAAGTACATCAGACTTAAAGTCCAGATCCATATACAGACGGTTGCCTCTCAGATTATATCTGATCTGCTTTTGTCCTTCCAGTAGGAAGTAGATATCTTCCAATCTACGGTTGACCATTTCATAGGTCAAGATCTCAGTCTGTGTAAGATCCCACAGATCATTGAGTCTCCACTGGTAGCGGACATCAAAAAGGTTTGTAGTATTCTTTGACGTGAAGTCAAAGATCTTGATCACAGAGATGATGTGATCGGGTACAGTAATATAGTTGTTCTGTTGTTTGAAAGTTTTACCACCTACAGTCTCTGAGGTGTCAGTCTTCATCGAATCGATGGTAGCCTGATCAAACTGGAACTTCAGGAATGTCCTGATGTATCCATCCATGTGACGCTCATTGTAATACTGAATGGCGTCATCGACGAGATCATCAATCTGATCATCGTCAACATTGATCTCCAGCACAGGAGCGCCAAGCTTCCTGAGGGAGTAATCAATAAGTTGTTCTCGTGTTGCTGGTTTTGCCATTAGATTGTATCAACGTTGAATCTCACGCGGACATAATATGTAGTTGTAGGTAGCGTGGTAACGTCACCTGGCAGGGTGTAAGAAACTAAGTTGGTAGAGTTTCCGAGTGACTGGTGCTCCACATCAGTGAAAGTATTAGTTCTAGAGAACTGCCAGTCAGAAGATACATGCCCATAACCACTCTTAATTGATGGTGACAATACAGAGATAGTTGGGTTGAAAGCAGGTGTAATGACCTGAATCTCAGGTTGATCTACTACAGGAGTAGTGAACTGTACTGGTGTTGAGTAGTTAGAAGTCAGATCATTCTGGTCTTTGAACTTAACCTGTACACTATAAGTTGTATCAAAATCTAGAGTACCTGCTGGTACAGTGAATGTAGTCAGATTGTTAGGATCGCCAGCAGACAAGTCAGGAACTGTGATCGTGCTTGTATCATATACAACAGTGTTGTCAGATACTCTCTTAATCAACCAGAAAGACTTGGCGTGAGTAGATCCAGCATACTGAGATACAAAAGCAGATGATGTAGCAGTAGGTTGTCTGTTGAATGTCAAACCAGTATCTGTGTCAACGTTGACATTCATTGAAGTCGGAGCTTCAACAAACTCAGACTCATTAACTGTAAGAGTAGCAGCGTCAGACGTTACCGAGATAGCGTTAGAGTTGCTGAGAACACAACGATATTGCCTACCCACTGTTGGGAATGGCATGTTCGGTGTTTGATACGAAGGGTTTGTTGCTCCGTTAATGTTGTTCCAGTTACCACCATTGTCAGTAGACAGTTGCCACTGATAGTTCAGAGTGCCACTGGTTATAGCAGCAGTAATATTATATGTTGCTCTGTTACCCTCAATGATTGTTTGATTCTGAGGTTGAACTGAGATGGTGATGACTCTGTTGACAGTCAGTTCAGCATAAGAAGATGTCAGGGGAGACTGAGCACCAACCAAAGACAGAACGCAACGATAACGATCAGCATTATCATCAACATACACCAGAGTAGGTGTGGTGTAACTAGCATTTGTAGCACCACTGACAGGTGTGTAGTTTGCTACGTTGGTAGATTCTGCCTTCTCCCACTGGTAAGTATGTGTGCCACTGGAAGTAGTTCCAGCAACAGTAAACGTAGCAGTACCACCCTCATTTCCAATCTGGTTAGAAGGTTGAGTGCTAATAGTATGAGTTCTGTATACAGTTAGGAGTGCTGCTCCAGTGTATACTTCAGTATCAGCACCGACAGCATCGATCTTACAACGATAACGATCGTCATGATCATTGGCATAAGTTAGTGCTGGAGTAGTGTAAGAACTAGATGTAGCACCACCAATATCTGACCAGCTACCTCCCTGATTATCAGATCTCTGCCACTGGAATGTTACCGATGGTGTGTGGTCTGAGAGGATTTGTTCAAATAGACGTTGTTGCTCAGGGTCATCAAATTGATTGCCCTGCTGTGGAGTGATCCAAGAGCTAATACCGAAGGAGCTATGAATAGCGCCAGTGATACCAGAGTTCTGAGCTGTACCATTACATGTAAATGTCGCAGTTCCTAATTCATCTGCTGCTTGGTCTGTAGGATCTAAAGTTACAGAGACTTGTACAGTCTCTACCTGTAAGACCGCTGCGTTTGAAATGACATTAGCAGCACCAGGAGCAGAAACAAATACACGATACTGATACTCATCCATCGAAGCGGTGAGTGTCGGAGTAGTGTAGTCAGCAGATGTAGCACCGCCGATGTTTGACCAACTGGTTCCATCGTCGATAGATTGTTGCCACTGGAATGTAACGTCACTGTTGTCTCCGTCAGAGAGACTAGCAGCTACAGTGAAAGTTCTTGTTCCACCTACAGAACCTGTCTGGTCTGTTGGTTGCGTATTGATAGTAACCGTTCTAGTAACAGTCAGAATTACTGTTGTAGATTCTACAGCAGCAGCTCCGACAGCTGTCAGAGAGCATTTGAGACGGTCATCATTATCAAAGTTAGTTCCAAGAATTCCATCGCCACTATCGTAGGTGGTTGCCGATGTTGTATAGGCAGGTGATGTAGCACCCGAAATAGCACCAAATGTGGAAGGAGCTGAACCATCTGCTTTACTCCATTGATAGTTTGGAACAGTTCCATCTACAATAGCAGCAACCAGAGTGAATGTGGCAGCAGAAGGAGCAACTACACTTTGACTACTTGGTTGTGATGAGATTCTAATAACTCTGAAGACGGTAAGAGTTACCGCATTCGTTACAGCATCTAGTGGCGCTGTTGATGAACCACATACACAGCGATATTGGTAATCGTTATATCCATAGTTACCAACAACTGTCAGAGTATCAGTAGTCTCTCCGCTATGGTCGGCAAGACCAGAGATGTCTGCCCAGTTGGAACCACCATCTGTACTAAATTGCCACTGGAAAGTTACCGTAGAACTGTCAGATGTTGTAGCAGTTACAGGTCCGAATGTTGCGTTACCTGTGCCAGCTTCAATGCTAGCATCTGAGGGTTGACCTGTGATGTTAACAAGAACACCAGTTCCGTTGGTATCAAAACTGTATGCTTGAGACTCACCTGTGGTCAGTTCAGTGACCGTAATATTATAAGTTGTGTTATTATAGCTGGAAGTTACTGTACCAGTCAGAGCACCAGTAGATGTGCTGAACGTAAGTCCACTACCAGTAAGACTGCTACCAGAAAGACTATACGATCTACCAGAGAAGTTTTCGTTAGCGTAGGATACAACAGTGTTGATACCCAACTGAAGGTTTACACTTTCTCCATTGTCAAAACCATCTCCACCACTACTAATATCACCAGCAGCTCTATGCCAGGTAATAGTTTTTGGAATGAATGGTGTGAAAGCACCACGAACCTTAGACTTGACTGATGGATATGTAAGGTGTTGGAAGTCTACACCAGTATCAACAGGGATTTGTCTGATCGCTCTACCACTGTGAGTAGATTCTTCACTGTCAAGTTCAGCGTACAGAGCTACACTACCATACGTAGGACCATCAGTCTCTTCATGGGTATCGGAAATGATACACATGTAGCAGTTATCTCCACCACCACCTGAAGAAGTGCTAGTAGCAGCGTTGGTTACTTGGAATGTGATTGTATTGTTAGCAGCATCCTGTGCTGTGATGTCTTGCCAAACAGCGGTAGCATCAACTAGGTTAACACCACCAACACTATTGTCAGCGTTCTGAACATAGATAGCACCCTCCATATTGGGGTGAGCAGAGCACTGATAATAGTAAGTGCCTACAGGAACATTAGTTGTGTCCCAGATAATATCACCAAATGTAGCACCCTGGTTGGTTACGCCTGTATTATAAGCGTTGTTTGTACCAGAAGAACCCTGAGTGTCTTTGATATAGAACGGGTGAGCATTCAGTTGGTTGTCAAAGGTGATGGTGTCACCTTTATTGATATAGATGGCAGGATCATCTGTGCTAGAAGTAGTACCATTTCTATCGGTACCATTCATAGTGTAGTGCTGGGAAGAGGGAGCACCAGTAATATCCCAACTATATGATGCGGCAGTAGTTTGAAGAGTTCCAAGTCTAAGCTGAATCTTCTTACCAATGTTGTTCAGGAAGACTGAGGAATCTGATGCCTCAAACTTGACTTTGATATCTCTACTAGATGCTGTAGTGATAAAAGGATTGCTAGGGAGTTTGTACTCAATAGCAGTGTTGATAGGATAACCTTCGTGACTTGTGGCACTGAACGTACCAACAGTACCAGACTGTCTGATAAAGTTCTTAGACAGTTGTGTAAGGTTAGAAGTTCCGAGGTTATAGTTGTTATTGGCAACCCACTGGGTCATGATACCAGCAACAACAGGACCAGAGAATGAGGTACCTGAAATGTTTACGTAGTTACCAGTGCTAGTGTATGGAGTGTTAGCAGTCCAGTCATACGCTGGAACGGTAAGGTGCTGACCAGGAGCAACTGTAGTTACAGCAGAACCATAGTTGGAGAAGTCTGCCCAACGGTCATTATAGTCAGAAGCACCAACAACAATAGAGTTGATGTTGACATCTACAGTGTTGACATCTCCATCACTGTATCCTGAGGATCTGGCACCAGCAACAAATCTAGTTTGGAGAGGTCCAAGGAAGTCGTTACTAGAGTTCTTAAATCCATTACCAGCAGATCTAACAAGAATGATATTGTTATCTACAACTTCTTTCTCAGTCTCGTCATAGAGTTCAACATCAAAACCAGAATCAGCTCCTGGTTCGTTGAGTTCAACGTATGGGAAAGATCCACTAGGTGATGTAGGACCAAACGATGCGTTGATAACAGCAGGTCTGTTGTTACCTTTATAGTTTGCGTTACCCGAATCATTGTGATCAATGACTGCCTGGTAAGCATTCATAATACCAGAAAGAGATCCGCTACCAGCAGAAGAGAAGCACTTCAGTGCGTAGAACTTCGCTTGTCTAGCGAGACCAGTTTTGATACCACCAATGATATTGGCACACTGTGTACCGTGACCATTGTCATCTTCATTACTGTTAGATACACTATTGACAGTATATCCAGAGTTATATCCTGTTACTTCATAGACTCTGTATGCCTGTTGTTCAGACAAACCATTAAGGTCAGTTATATTATCATATGAGTAGAGCTCAGGGTGAAGACCTGCGTTGTTACCAGTAGGACGACTAGCACCTCTGATGCCAGTATCCAGAACGTAGACGTCTACACCGTCGCCTTCTTCATTTGTATTGTAAGATCCGTTCATGAAAGAACGGTTCTGCTTTGTAATTCTGTCAAGATACCAGAAGTCATGAACGCACAGCTTACCAAATCTGGAAGGTGTGTCGTTATAGTCTCCGTATCTTTCGTAGTTTGCGTTGTACCAATACAGTACAGACGGAGTTGTAGCACTGATTGTGATACGTGTGTAGGCACCAGACTGACCAGGTGTGCCGTTAACAGTTACATCGGATGTGTATGCTACACCACCACCGAATGTTCCATCGGGAGTCAGAGAGAATCTGAATGGATGACCAGCGTTAGAGGAGTCGGACTGATCAAAAGTGTATGTACCACCTTGTAAGAATCCACTGTATGTGCTGATCCTACTGTATGAACCACCCTGAGTATTTGAGATTACAAACCTGTCACCAGCGGTAAACGTTTGAACCTTTACGTATAGAGTACCACCACCTGAGGTTGTCAGGATACGAGTATTCTTTACTTCATCTACTTCAGAAGATACTTCTGTAATCGTATCACCAGAGAACTCTACGTTCTGTACACCTTCTTCAGTAACTGGTTGGAGGTGATACTCCTTGTCATACGTTGCCCCAGCAACAATATCCATGCCACGAATAGCATCAATCTGAGATTGATCTTTCTCTTCGCAGGTGAACTGTAGGGTTTTGAATGATCTGAAAGATCTTACGAACTCTAAATAAGTATGCTGACCAAGAATTGTACTCTTAGCATCATCCAGATCTGGAGTAGTGACCTTAACTAACAGGGTTGCCATGTATTCGCAGCTGGTCAGTGTTATCCTCTTTTGTATTTATACCCTAATGTCGCTAAGAGATAGACAAGCTCCTGTAGGAGAATACAGAAACAGAGAGCACCTATATTCTAGAATCATCGCACCTTTCGATGGTAACCCTGAGACTATCCCCCATGAAGTAGGTGGTCAGTATGAGGGTAGAACCATTCG
>CEPT01067547.1_pt1 | contig 14396 bp, 20 predicted proteins | sample 356221 | NCBI WGS metagenome assembly CEPT01 (sample SAMEA2620081, study PRJEB7988) | marine metagenome | isolation source: saline water (ENVO:00002010), including | reverse complement strand
GCTGACCCTGTTGCTGCGGTATCCGTCGCTGACAACGAAACTATCGGACTTGTAAATTCTACTGATGGTGCTACTCCGACGCCAAACAAAGATCCTAAGAGATCTGTAACGAAAGAAGCAATTGAATTCTTACTAACTGATACTGGTTGGACACAACCAGGTACTACACCTAACTATGACTCTATTAATAAGAGACTGTCTTCTATTAGTTTAACTGCTCGTGCAGGTGATGAAGAAACTCGTAAGATTAATGTAAGAGAGAACAATGACGGTACGGTTGCACCTATTCCGGTTGAACTTCGTAGACACTCTATCTTGAGATCTGGTAACCATACATTTGAATATCTTGGTTTTGGTCCAGGTAACTACTCAACTGCATTCCCGCAGACTCAGGTAGAAACTTTGAGTAGTGATCAGGTTAAATTCTCTCAGTCTATCAAAGAAGAAGCAGGTGTTGCTTTCTATTCTGGTCTGAACTCTAACGGTGACCTGTTCATTGGTAACCAGGTTATTAACCCTGTTACTGGTCAGATTACCAATGAAGATATTGCACAACTTAATGTTGTTGGTGAAGAAAATACGACTATCGAAACATTCTCGGAACTTGTTCTTACCGATAAACTTACTGTTATCGGTGGTGCATCTAACCAATTAGAATCTATCTTTGCTGGTCCTGTTACCTTCCAAGGTCAAACTACATTTACAGCAAATTTATCCTCTAAGAAGATCACATACTTCAATCAGGATGGTACGGTTCTAAAGCAAACCTTACTGGCACCTGAGTTAAATGGACAACCAAATTTCAGCGCAATTACTGGGTACGATACGCCCTCTGATGGTGATCTTGTTTATAACATCAATTGGTCACCAGGCAAGTCGCTTGGTTGGATATACTACGGTGGAGTGTGGAAAGAGTTTGGTCTCACAGATACTGGTGAAATCAATATTGCTACTTTCAATAATACTCAACACATTGGTATTGGCACTGCTGCTACGTCTGGTAATCGTATTACCGTAAACGGTAATGTAAGTATTGATGGTAATGCTTCAGGTACTGGCAGAGGATTAGTAGGATCTGATAAGTATGTTACTAGAACTTACACTGGTGATGGTGCTACATTGACATTTGGTGTTACAACTTATAATTCACCTTACAAACATGCCGACGATTCTGTTCTGGTATTCTTGAATGGTGTTGCACAGATTGCTGGAACAAATTATACGATGGACGCAAATGGTTCTAACGTTGTGTTTACTGATGCTCCACAAAGCACAGATACAGTACACATCTTAGAACTGCCTATCTAAATAGAATCGGAGGACTCTAAGGCGTAATGGCATTAACCAAAATCAGTGGGAATCAGATTTCCCCAACAACCGAAGCGATTATTGAGGCACTCTCATTCACTAGTCAAGATAGTGTTCTGAGATTGCCTTCTGGTACTACGGCGAATCAACCTACTGGTGTTGCTTATGGTACTGTCAGGTATAATACTGAAGAAGACTTTGCAGAGATTTATGTTTTAGATACTGGACAGGGTAGTCCGGGTTGGAAACCTGTTGGTTCGGGTGGTGTAAGTTTAGGAAGTACAGGTTTTATTAGATGTAATACTAATCTTATTCAAGAGAATGTTGATATTGACCCTGCAAATTTAGGTCAGGATTTTAGTAATGCTTTTATGGCAGGACCTGTTCAAATTGCTCAGGGTTATGAAGTTGAGGTTGCACAAAATGCTAACTTCTATATTCTTGGCGAAGATTCGGATAATACGAGTTATGAGAATGTAAATGTTTATGGTGTTCTAAAGTCAGATATCGATGGTAGAATCGATATGGGCGGTAATAGACGTAAAATTAGATCATATAGAGCAACTCCCAATGACGATTGGGTATCAGTTAACATGGAAGAATCCATGGATGTTGTTGTTACCGGTATTTCTAGAAACTTTAGAATTGATGTCCATCATAGTCCTACCACTAATATTAATCTTGGACAAGAAAATAACAACTGGTTGATGCATTTTAGAATTTGGTGGTATAATGGTTCTTCCACATACAGACCTACCGGATATGTCACTATTGGTGGTGTTCCTGGTACTACACTTGCTAGATTCTATGGTAATTATCAATCACAACCGCGACCTGAATCATCCTATAGAACTAATACATGGTGCTGTGCTAATTTATACTTATTGAGATTTACTGAATACGGTGAACCAGGTACTCCGGATGGGACCTATCCTTATAACACTGATTACAGAGGATTTCTCAAGATTGATCAGTATTGATCTACCTAAATAACTAAATACATTGTAGGATAAGCAGAAACTCATGAGTACACTAAAAGTTGCTGCAATTAAGGATTTAACCGGTGCTGTAGGTTTTACTTTTAGCTCTGGTTCCGTTGCTGCCAATCAAACATTAATTGTAAATGACATTACTATCAATGGTAATGTTACAGGTAATTCAAACGACTATGTGCCTGATCAGGCAGGTCAATCGGGTAAAGTTCTGTACACTGACGGCACATCTCCATACTGGGGTGGTGCTCCTGCTACAGATAACATTTCTAGTATGCAGGTGTTTACTTCATCTGGTACATGGAACAAACCTAATGATGTTAAGTATATCAAAGTGCAGGTTGTTGGTGGTGGTGGAGGAGGATCCGGTCACGGTGAGTCTGGCGGTGCTGGAGGATACACAGAAAAAGTTATTAATGTGCAATCTATTAACTCTGTATATGTAACTATCTCCGGCGAATCAAACGGAAGTTATTATTACTCTATTGGTGGCAGAGGAGGAACATCTTCTTTTGGTAACTATTGCTCTGCTTCTGGCGGTCATGGTGCTAATCAAAATGCTGCTCACTGTGGAGGACTTGGAGGGGTCGGATCTGGTGGTGATATGAATATTTACGGTGGCGGAGGTCAGGCGCACCATAACTATTCATCTGTTGGTGGTATGTCATTCTTTGGTGGTGCTGTTGCCGCTGGACACCCAAATGGTGGAAATTTCTCACATAACCATCAAGCTCATTCTGCTCCCGGTTCGGGTGGTAGTGGAGGTTATTTCCATAGTCACAGAGGATCTAACGGTAGACCCGGAATGTGTGTTATTACTCACTATAAGTAAAAAACAATGAGTTCTATTAAAGTTGCGAATGTAAGAGATACCAGTGGAACAACTGGTTTGACAATGAACGGTAACAATACCGTTGAAATTGCTGGTGAACGTTTAGTTATTGACAATTTAGTCCTTAATGGTAGCGTTAGTGGGGCAGGTGGTGCTGAATATTTTCTCCCATCACAGGACACTCATGCTGGTAAAATTCTTCAAACAGACGGTTCTACCTTATCATGGTTATCAAATCTTTCTGGTGGTGAGAATATTACCAGTATGCAGGTGTTTACTTCATCTGGTACTTGGTCTAAACCAGCTGGCGTAAGATTTATTAAAGTGCAGGTTGTTGCTGGCGGCGGTGGAGGATCAGGGCATGGTGAAGCAGGTGGTGCTGGAGGATATACTGAGAAGATTATTGATGTCGGTAGCATTTCCTCTGTATATGTGACCATCTCTGGTGAATCAAATGGAAGTTATTATTTCTCTATTGGTGGTAGAGGAGGTAGTTCATCCTTTGGTAACTATTGTTCTGCTTCTGGCGGTTATGGTGCTAATGCAAATGCTGCTCACTGCGGAGGAGTTTCTGGAACTGGATCTGGCGGTGATCTAAATATTTACGGTGGTGGTGGACAATCACACCACTCATATTCTGGGTGGGGTGGTGCATCTTACTTTGGTGGTGCTGTTGCTGCTGGTCATCCTAACGGAGGAAACTTTTCGCATAATCACCAAAGTCACTGTCCACCGGGCACTGGCGGAGCAGGCGGATATTTTCATGGACATAGAGGATCTAACGGTAGACCCGGACTCTGTGTCATTACTCACTTCAAGTAATAAATAAGAACGTAATGGAGGTTTCAAACAAATGAAAAAGGCACTAATGGGTGTGCAGGGATACATTCATCAAATCGAAGATCCTGGTAACGATTTTGATATTTACAATGGTCCCGATGCCAAAATTCAATGGGTAGATGCTCCCGACAATGTTACAGAGCATTGGACTTTAGAGTGGTCTCCTTCTAAAAAGACTATGGTATGGGTTGAAAGAGATGCTCCTTATATTGATCCTGTGATGAGAAGAAAAGCGGCATATCCCGATATTGGTGAGCAACTTGACATGATCTATAAAGATCAGCAGGATGGTGGCACAAGATTTAAGGATACTATTGCTAACATTAAAGCAACTATTCCTGCACCTACAGATGATGGTATGATTGGTAGAGATCTCACTAGAGATGAAATGATGGCAGCAGCACTGACTGAAGAACCTTCGGTAGATAGAATGCCTCATATGTCTGATGAAGAAAATCCGTGCTGGAAACGTTATACTGGTTGGGCAGGTTACGTTGCACCTACAGCATAATATATGCTATAATATTTCCATCTAAATAATTTTTCGCTACTACCATATCTTATGAAAATTGAAAGTGTATGTATTGTAGGGGCAGGTTCCTCCGGTTGGATGAGTGCTGCCCTTTTAAGTAAGGTGTGTCCTCATCTTGAAATTGCTATTATTGAAGATGCTCGCACCAAACCTATTGGTGTTGGCGAATCAACTCTTGGTCACTTCAATAAGTTCCTTGATTTGTTGGAACTTGAAGATGAAGATTGGATGCCTGCATGTAATGCAACATATAAGAATTCTATTCGCTTCACTAATTTTAGAGAAGGTAAGGGAGAAGCATTTGAATATCCTTTTGCTGGTCATTTTGATCAAACATTTTCCCCAAATGGTATGAATACTTGGGGTCAATTAGCATTGATTGATCCTGAGAATTTTGGTCCTGAATCATTTGCCGAATATTTTACTGATAATACATTCCTTGCAAAGTATAATCGTTGTACTAAAGATGAGGAAGGTAAACTTCGTGCATTTGATTTTAAGTACGATACTGCGTATCATTTAGATGCAGACTTGTTTGGAAAGTATTTAAAAGAGAAGATTGCTATTCCTAATGGTGTTCAAGTTATTCAAGGTCATGTAACTGGATATCAACCAGTAAGTTCAAGTGATAGTTCTCTTAAATATATCATTCTTGATAAAGAGAGAGCAGTATTTGCTGATCTTTATATTGATTGTACAGGATTTAGATCTCAAATCCTTGAGAGATTTGCTGGATCTCAATATATGTCATATGAGAAAAAACTTCTCAATGATAAGGCATGGGCAACTAGAATTCCTTATGAAGATAAGGAAAAAGAAATGCATAACGTGACTGATTGTCATGCTATGAAGAATGGTTGGGTTTGGAATATTCCTCTATGGAATCGTATCGGCACTGGTTATTGTTATTCGTCTAGATTTTGCACAAAGGATGAAGCCGAACAAGAATTTCGTGAGCATTTAGGTGAACGTGGCAAAGATGCTGAATTATTCCATATCGATATTCGTCATGGTAAGCATCTAGAAGCATGGAAAAACAATGTAGTTGGTATTGGTTTGTCTTATGGATTCTTAGAACCTCTAGAATCTACTGGGTTGATGACAACTCATGAGAATATTATTCATCTCGCATATATGCTCAATCTGCGTGATGGTTACACTACTCAGACAGATAGAGATAACTATAACTACATTGTCATGCATGACATTGATAATCTTAGTGATTTCATTGCAATGCATTACGCTTTCTCTATGAGAACAGACACTCCTTATTGGAGAAAAGTAACACAAAACGTTCATTATCATCCTGCATCTTCTACTGAGTGGAAACTAAAGCACAGTAGTTTTACTGATTGGGCAATGGATACTATTGGTCAACATAGTATATTTGCAAACCATAATGGAATTGCATATATTGCTGCTGGTCATGGATATAAACCAACACCATATTTGCAAGCATTAAAAGCAGACTTTAAGAGATTGAATTCTGCACAACAAAGTACGATGAGAGGCACCATGAATATTGGTGCTGAAATGCACCAATATACTATTGAGGGATTGGACATCGTTAAAAAAGATTGGTTGACACATAGAGAAAAAATGGTAGAATATGTTGAATCTCTACCTACACATTATCAGTTCTTGAAAGAGAACATTTACAAGGAGGAATCATGACTATCGACGAACTGCAAGACAATCTTCGTGCTCAACAGGCACAATGTATTGCTGACAAAGAAAAACTTGAAGAAGAATTTTCAAATATGCAAGTTAATCCATATGGTGTAACTACGCTTGATTTTGAACAGAGACAGAAACTTGTAGAAGTTATTACTAAATTACAAGGAGGTATTGAGGCACTCGAACTTGCTAAAGAACAATGTGATGTATGAAGGTATACATCTTTGGAAACCCTTCATTTTCAAAACTAAGTTTGATTTTAATCCATATATTGATCAGATTTATGAGGGGTATCAAGATTCTCTAAGACATTGGGCAACACATACTGATACTACTGGATTGGAAAGGGGTGATTCTGATACTACATGTAGGGTTGGATATTATGATTATGATAAACAACCTCATGAACAAATTGCTCTAAGAGATTTCAATTGTTTTTTGGGTGGTATTTTGCCTGATGTTTGGAAAGAATATGGATTTCTTGGTGCAGAGAGTCAAGTGACTAGATCATGGTATAATCGTCATGGTTTGCATGGTCAAACGATGGAACATGCACACACAGCAACAGAACTTGTAGTGTCTGCATATGTTCGTAATGAAAAGGGTCAAGGATTCATTGAATTTCGTGACCCTTTGGAATATCATAAATCTGGATTTCCATATGATGCTGAACAGAACATTTGGAAATCCGTAGAATGCACTACAAATGATGTTTTAATTTTTCCTGGTTGGTTGAATCATAGGACACAAGAAAACTCCGTAGGTGGTGAAAGAATCTGTATGACCTACAACTTAAATGCTCGTATGAGAATGGATGATGTTAAAGACAAATTTCGACTTTAAGAGATGCTATCCATCAAGAGAAGAATTTTTTGATGTGATTCAAATAAAGACTGCTGATGAATGGGAGATACAAAAAGTATCTTTAGATGATGGTATTGAATATTATCTTGCCGATGATCCATTCAAAGGTGATGGATTTGAAATCTATAGAGATCTTGTTGCTGCACATCCTATTTGTTCTCATAACAATGGAACAAAACCAAGAAATGGAAACCCATTTGAAATCATTCATATTGGTGATTGGGCGGCACAACCTTTATGCCTATTGATTAAAGAAAAGTTTAGTCTAAAGGGTGGAGTAGATCTTGCTGAATGGGGAAATGTGTATCATAAAGGTAAGGTAGGGCAATGGGAGTTCTTTACGTTACCTCACTGTGATGCTGCATGGGGAATGATTGGAAACCTTTGGTTTACTGATCATGATGTAAAAGATAGTGGCACACACATTTATCGTTATGATGGTCACATTGAACAAGCACAAGATAATCAAATGTATTATGATTATCAAATAAATCAAAATCACCCTCTATATGATGAATGTAAAAGATTATCTCACAATCAAAAGAAAGCTACAAATTGGACTAATATCACACCAGAGTTAGAAAAATACTGGGGATTTACTAGATTGGATACAATCCCGTCTAAAGAACGTACAATGTCATTGTATGCACCTAACATACCTCATACTGCTTATATCAGTGATAGTATTGATTTTAGATGGTCACATACATTTGCTGTAACTAAAAACTTTATGCAATTAAAAAATGAAATGCTACCGGGTCTACAATTTGTCTGATATTAATCTTACACAGATTAATAACTATATGAAAATGTCAGTTGCAAAGTTTGAACATTTGTTTGGTAGACAAGGGACTACAGAGTTCTATTATCTTTATAACATTTTTTCTATGGCATCATGCAATAAAGAAATGTATAAAATTTATGAACAACTGACAGGATTTATTGGTGAATATCTCAGTGAAGTTGCATATCCAGATGATAATGTATGGATGCAATCATGGTTGAATTTTCACAAGGAAGATGAGGTTCTGAAATCACATTCACATGACTTTGATATTCATGGATATATAACATTGACAGATCACAAGACTGATACTATATTCACTGATGGACATAATGGAAAAGAAGTCTGGCGTATAGAAAATAAACCATTACAGGTTTATATTGGACCAGGCAGACAACATCATCAGGTGCAAGTAAACGAGAGTTATTCTGATGAAAGAATGACACTTGGTTTTGATTTAGTATTAAGAGATACTGTAACTGAAAACTTTAGTTTTATGCCTGTATTGTTATGAGATTAGATTTATGTTTTCCAACACCTATTTGGTCTACTGATTTATCCGTAGATAATGAAGGATTGTTGAAATATATCTATTCTTTAAGAGATAAAGATCCTAATGGTAGGAAGATTAGTAATCGTGGAGGGTGGCAATCAAATAATATTGAAGGTGATGAAATACCTTCATTGCGTGATGCTGTATTTCCATGCTTGAGTAGATGTATTAAGGATTATGGATATGAACCCGAAGGATTAGCATTTAGATGGTTAAATTCATGGGCAAATATTAACACACAGGATGATACTAACCAGGTGCATTTGCATCATGGTTCTTTTTTATCTGGAGTATATTATGTCTCTGCACCTATAGGATCTGGGGATATATTATTCTTCGGTAACTTTGATAGAAACTATGTTGCTGAGAGTGTATCAAAGGTTAAAAACTATACGGCATTATCTGGTGGTAATATTCCATATCAACCTACAACCGGTAAATTATTAGTTTTCCCATCATATCTTCCTCATGCTGTTGAGAGTGGAACTCATGAGGGTCATAGAGTTTCTATTGCTTTTAATATCGGATTGGTGAGGTCATCATGAACAATATTGGTCAGAGATTGTTAAATGAGATTGATCTAAAGTTTAATGATCGTGCTCATTATTTTCCTAAATTGTTAGACAATCCCAGTGATTATTTGACATGGGAAGATGTAGAATTCTGTATTAACACACCTCAACTTTTTGACATTGAAATTATCAATCATGGTAGTCAAAAAGTTGAGGTTGATAGACGTATGACTGCATGGGTGAAGCATAAGTATGTGCAAAGTAATAAACAACTAGCATATCATATTAATCATGGACATACGTTTGTAGTAACAGGATATGATTTCTACAAAAGAAATGCTCAAGAACTGTTAAGAATCTTTGAGGAATGTTTCCAAGTTGATTGTGCTTTACATGCCTTTGGTGGTAAAGATGGATCTAAATCATTTCTTGCTCATGAAGATTACCCATGTAATTTTATTATTCAAGTAGAAGGAGAAACTGAATGGAAAGTATTTAAGAACCGTCGTTCGGGTTTATTACAGACTGGTGAATATGGTGAACCTGTTGATGATTCAAAATTAGATGTAGATTTGCATGTTACATTAACACCGGGTGATGCAATCTACATACCTAATAGAGCATATCACTGTGCATATCCAAAGGAGAAGAGATTATCTCTCAGCATACCTTGCTGGCCAAGACAACCCGAAACTCCTCAAACATCCGACCGTAATTATTATCGAATAACATGAATAATGTTGACGAAAATGCAATCTTTCAAGGTGCTCTTGCTAGAGCATGTGATGACTTTATGTTCATCGATGATGTATCTCATGAGGCATGTGATGGACTGTTGGAGTTATATCATAATCCTGTAAATTTATTCAAATTTGAAGGAAAATGTGGCATGGATTCTTATGGTGTACAGAAAGAAGATGTTAAGGAATCAGTAGACGTTTGTGTACCAGTTTCATTCAATCAACCAGCAGTACAACAATACTTTAAGGAATTGAATTCTATTGTTGAAAAATATGTTCAGAAGTTTCCATTTTCTGGTATGTCACCATTTTCAATGCGTGAACCTATGGCATTACAAGGATACCCTAAAGGTGGAGGATTTAAGATATGGCATTCAGAAAGAACGAGTGCCTATGTTGATCATACAAGAAGACATTTAGTCTTTATGACATACTTAAATGATGTACCAAATGGTGGAACTGAATGGTTTCATCAGCAAAGATACATCGACGCAGTGAAAGGCAAGACAGTTATTTGGCCCGCTGATTGGACATATCTACATAAAGGTAGGATCAGTCACGATCATGAAAAGTACATCGCTACAGGATGGTTTGAATATGGCGATAGAGGTTAAAGAGAATGTAATGCCGACATCATATGTACGGCATTTATATAATGTTGTGACTGATGTTAGTTTCGATTGGCATTATATTCACGATGCTACATTTGAAGAACAAAGAACAGGATCTCCTAGTTTCAGTCATTTATTATATAATAATGGGTACAAATCTCCTCACTTCAATACATTCATCCCACCATTACTTGAGGCAGTTGGTGAAGTTAATTTAATTCGTGTTAGATTGGGTTGCTTATTATCTAATATTCTGAATCCTCAGAACAATACACATGTTGACTTTGAATATCCTCACATGGTAGGATTGTATTACATTAATGATGCCGATGGTCCAACATGTGTGTGGACAGAGGATGGATTGCAAAAAGTAGAAGCACAGTCAAATAAATTTGTTTTATTTGATGGTAAATATAAACATGCAAGCACATGTCCTATGGCAATGCCATCGCGATTTGTTATTACTTACAATTTTACACAATGATTCCATACATTACTGTTGATAATTTCTTCGAGTCTCCTGACTTAGTAAGATACTTTGCATTGAACCAAGATTATTTCAAGGGCGATAGAGGTAATTGGCCCGGTATTCGTTCCCATTATCTTGATGGAACTAACAACGAGTTGTTTCATCTAACTGCAAAAAAGTTGATGTCTGTGATGCCCAGACAATATACTTCATTCACTAATTTAGAAGTAACCTTTCAAATAATTGATAAGAGTTGGGGATCTGGATGGGTGCATGATGATGATGGTGATAGATTTAATATGGCAGGTATGATATATCTCACTCCAGATCCTCCGGTTGATAGTGGAACCTCATTCTTTGATTTTAGGATGGATGAGAGTGATAAAAAATATCAGACTGCATTTCGTGAAGAGATGAATGTTCCTGATAAAAGAAATGCTCATCCCGAATTAAGAGCAGAACATAGGAATCAATGGACACCTAATATTGTTGTGCAAAATAGATACAATCGATGTAATATTTTTAGTTCTCTATGTTGGCATTCTGCAGATCATTTCTTTGGTGAATCAAAGGATGATTCTCGTTTAACTATGGTATTTTTTGGACACGCAATATGATTAAAGTCGTTGACAATCTTATCCCGTATGGATATCAAAAACATATTCTTGGTTTAGTAGAGAATCAAGACATGGATTTCTACTTTCATAAAAATATTGTAGATCCTAGACCTTTACATCACAATGGCACAAAAAATACTAATGTACATGCGTTTGCTCATGTAGCATTTAGAGACAAGAAAGTTCAAGGCAGATTCTTTCCTACACTATATCCATTGACGTTCAGTATTACTGAAAAGACAGGTGTATCATTTACAATGTTAGATCGAATGGGTGTTAATTTTAGTATTGGTCAAGGTGAAAGTAGAATGTTGCATCATTTGCCACATATTGATCAATGCTTTCCTCATTATGTTGCAATCTATTATGTAAATGATTGTTGTGGTGATACATTTATCTTTGAACAGAGGAATGAATCCCTCACATATGAAGAGGATGATAGAAAGTATGAAGAAGATGTGTGGACAATTAAACATAGAGTTACGCCAAAAATGGGAAGGTTAGTTATATTTGATGGCGCACATTATCACGCCAGTTCAGATACAACGGATGATTTTCGTTGTGTGATTAATATGAATCTCATACCATGATTAAAGTAATTAAAGGTGCAATACCCTTAGAATTGTGTAAGGTAAATGTTATTAACATGGACCTATTAAATCATGCTCTAAACTATCCTGGTGATCCTCAACATCCTCATGCTTTTGGATATTATTCACCTATATTTCTAGAATCTTTGTTGCTACATATGCTGCCAAAGATCGAGAAAGCAACCCAGAAGACTCTCAATCCTTCTTATTCATATGGCAGGATATATTTTCACGGAAGTGAACTTCCTCGCCATACAGACCGTCCTAGTAGTGAGTGGGCAGTCACATGTTGCTTAGAAAAACATAAAGAATGGTCCATATCATTTGACAAAGACGGTGAAGTAACTACAATAGATCTGGATGTAGGTGATATCTGCATCTACAAAGGTATTGAGTACCCCCACTGGAGAGAAGTTCTTGATGGTCCTAGACATGTGCAAGCAATGTTGATGTACGTTGATACAAATGGACCTTATGCTGAATATGCATTAGACAAACGACCTCATCTGTGCCACTCAGAACCCTGTCCACCCGACTCACACAACTAGGAAATATCTGCTATAATACGCAAGTATTCAACGGAGAATCATGCCCCAATTCACTCTCATCTGTAAGGATGAGGATTCGACTGTCACAACTAAAGAATTTGAAGCAATGCTTTTGAATGAAGTCGTTGAGAAAACTCAAGACTTTTTGAAAGGTGTTGGTTATGTATTTGAAGAATTGCACACTCAAGTGTATTCATTGCCACAAAACGATGAGATCACTTCCCTTTACAGGGATGTTGACAACTAAATCCTAATACATATTACAGTAGTTTATTTTCATTCAGAACACATCACAATGGGCAAGACTTTTAGACGCGGTGGTGCAGAGCGAGGATACTATTCGCCCGGCAAATCACTCAGGGATAAGCGTCAACGGGGCAGCAATAGAAACCTTAGCGAATATGACGACTCCTATCAATTCAAAGACAAATCAAACAAAAAAAGTAAATACAATGAGTCACCAGAATATGATGGAGATTGGTCATGAGTGAGAAGAAAGACATGGATTTTATTGATCGTCTTCTAGAACATTACGATCCTCAATCTGAAAACGAAAGAGAATCTAAAGAAATAGAATTTGACGATGAATCTACTGTAGACTACGACATGGATTATACAGTTCAAGAATAATGTTAGACAACGAATCTCAAGAAGAAAAATTCAATAGGGGACTCGACTTATTTGTTGAGTCTGTACTTAAACCAGATCACAAACTACGTCAATGTGCTCACAATCAGAAGTGTTATCACGAACTGATGTACATTAGGCAGTATGTTCTTGATTATTGTAACACCCTCCGCCGACCTTAATGTAAATGCTCCACTCAGCAATCCTAGATGTCAACGAGAAACTAATTCTCAAAGACGCTCTCTTCCTGTATGTTTCTGACCTACAGAAAAGATATTACAGGGATAAAATGATCCCCGAATCTTCTTATCTTGCTAAAATGAAAGAAGTTGAAGAAATTGTTGGTAAATTGAAGTTATCTGATTTATATCGATGATAGAATATTGGAATCCTAAATGGTGTTTTCATACATCATTTAGTGATGAACTTAGATTAAAAACAGAACAGATGTTTGAGGAGTATATCAATCAAGATGATAACTTCTCAACACCTGCTGAGTGGAACTGTAATGTAAAAACTACATGGGGAAGTGTATCTGGACAGGATATATGGGGGCAATGGTTTGATCTATTGCAACCGGTTTGGGAGGAGTTCTTCAATGAATATCAGTCAAAGTTTCCTGTAAAGATACAAACTGAAAATGCATGGATCAATAAGTATAATCCTGGTGACTTTCAAGAACTTCATGATCACTGTACTCCTACAACTGTGTTGAGTATGGTATACTTTCATACGTTAAATGATGACGATGATTGTAGATTTGAATTCTTTAATGATGATGTGCCGTTGTTATTGGCACAGAACCCAATTGGTCGTGGTGAGTGGAGTCAAGGACCATTAGAATTACAGCAGAGAGTAGCACCACCAGTAAAATCTGGTGATGTTATTATCTTTCCATCACATTATCTACACTTAGTGACTCCACACAGAGGAACAAAAACTCGTGTCACATTTAGTATGAACTTTAATCTAATACCTGTGCCAACTATTGAAGTGGCACAATAGTATTGACACACCGTCAGATCTGTGCAATAGTAACACAGTCAGCAAATCAAACCCATGTAACACAAACAAATGAGCGCAAAGACATCAAAACAGTATAAAATTGTCAGGGACATTAACAAAGCACTGGCAAATCCCCATCTCTATAGTGATGAGGAACTCAAAACTCTCAAACAAAAACGTGCTAAATTCATCGATCTCAAACGACGCTACAATGAAGAACAAAATGGAGGTTTCGGCAAGTATGTACGATGAACAATTTGATGTAACTTGGGATGAAAATGACATGATTCAAGTT
>CEPT01058063.1_pt1 | contig 14467 bp, 7 predicted proteins | sample 356221 | NCBI WGS metagenome assembly CEPT01 (sample SAMEA2620081, study PRJEB7988) | marine metagenome | isolation source: saline water (ENVO:00002010), including | reverse complement strand
CATTTATACGCATAAAAAAAGTCCTCTACTTTATTTAGCAGAGGACTAATCCGTATAATGTAACCACCCAGTAATGATGTATTTTTCGTGTTTCTTAGATATTTGACCTTTATGGACGTGAGTAAAAAATGCTGGGAATATTACAGTGTTTCCTTTTGCAGATTTGGTAGTATACTTCCAATCTCTAAACATAGTTCCACCATTAGGAACATCATTCAAATATGTAATGTATACTAAACACCTAGATTGATTGCCAGTAAATGTAGCATCAGAGTGCCACTCTTTATACCCACCTTTTGGTTTGTAGTATTGTATTTGAGGAGTTGTCTCTGGGTTTACTCCTCTAATAGGTAGTTTAAAATGGTCACAATATTCCATTGTACATTTCTTAACTACCTGCATATATCGATCTGCTAATCCACGTGCATATGGATCTTGATCAAAAATAGCACCAAGCACTAAATCTGTACTATCTTTAGTGTTTTTATCTACTCCTCTGGAAATTTGCCCTGGTCTAGTATTTCCTGCCCTGTCATGTTTTTTGAATAACTCAATGATTTCATCACATATTTCAGTGGAACTCATTGAGTATTCTCTAATATAATTTAAACTCATCCTTCAGGAGCAGCTGGAATTACATCAATTCCAGGGATGTCCGTAATATTCTCAGGCATTTCGTAACCAGGAGGTTGTGATGCAGGTTGACCTGACATATCATCGGGTCCTGCATTTTCTTCAGGGGGGTTCAGTTGGATAGTCAGTGCTTCGATAGCACCTTGCAATTTAAAGTAATCTTCTTTCTTAGTGTTAATTTTATTTTCAAGATTGCGAACTTCATCCACAACTTCTTTTTGTTGTGTTTTAAAGCTCTCAATCATTTCTTCAATGGACATTGACATAGTTCAACTCAAACTAAATTATAGACAATTTTATTTATATTGTCAAGGGGGGTCGGTTATCTTACCAACCACTCCTCAACATCATCATTAATATCTCTCATCTTCAACCAACGATCACCAATTACTTGACCTCTTCTAATTCTCAATTTACCAACAAGTCCAACACATCCCCACTCTGGTCTTTCATCTCTAGGTACATAATCTGTACTAGGATCAAAATCTGGATTGAGAACTGGATATCCTAAAGTAGTGCTTTCTGCATACTCTGGTACAACAATATCCTCAGGAACATCATCCTTATTATACTCATGAATTCTTTCATCTTCTGGATCTTTCCATTTCCATGCAGGCACTTGATTCATAATCTGTCTACCCCATTGATCAATTTGATACTTACCTGCCCAATAGAAATCTCTAGTATCACCAATAACTGCAGGATTAGCAGAAATTACACCAATAGGAGTTTCTCCAGGTTCAGCAAACTTAATCTGTTCATTTACAAGAGATACCGTATATCCAACACGATCCTCTCCATTAGGATTACCATCTTGCCATTCAAAAAATTCAGCATAGTCAGCGCCACTTGAAATTGAAGTTGACTGGTCAGAGTAAATTCGTCCATTTCCATGAACTCTAAATCTCCAATCACTTAAGTTAACTGCTCTCGATGCATAGGAATAATTGGCATTAGATCCAACATAAGATGCATAACCATATCCAGCATTTGATTTATCTGCTTTAAATCCCCAGTCACTATTTGCAGCGTCTCTTGCATAAACAACTGCGTCAGTTCCTCCAAGACCAGAACCTTCTCTTGCTGTTCTAGAGAAACATGCAGTACCATTATTAATACCACCAACACGGAGACCTTCCATATATTCAGGTCTAACCATATTCAGACCAATCAGTGCTCCAATTGATGGTTCTTCACCATTGACCTCTTCAAATCTTGGACCCCAGAATTCCAGATCAGCAGCAGGATCTCTGGAATAGAACAGATAAACTCTTTGTCTCTGTCTATAGGTTCCTGTACCTCTCCACTTATACTCAGAGTTGCAGTTACCGTTTGCAGAACTATAGTTTCTTGTTTTTCTACCAGTTCTAGAATCGTAAATACCACCCCATGTTTGAGTAGAGTTATCACTATATGCGTGAATATATCCAACAGATAGATACCACACACCTTGAGCAAGGTTACTAATACCCCAACAGTTAAAGTAGGGGTTGTTTGCATTATTACCACTCAAGTATGACGTAGTACCATTATCACAACCATGATAGAACGTACCACTATTTGAACTGCTATTTCTTCTAACCCAAACAACAGATCTATATGCTTTCTCTGGGTTAACACCATACATGTACTTGTTCCAACCACCGTCAGAGTTGGATCCAGTATCATTATTCAGACATCTCCAAACAATACCTCTACCGTGACCTGGAGTGTCAAACCATTCTCTTGACTGTTCCCCATCATTACCATTTCGTCCAAAATTACCTTCATAGTGACCTGTTGAACTGCCACTACCTGTAACCCAACTTCTAGATGAACAGAAGTTTGTCAGGACTCCTGGTGCCCACAGACCATCTGCAAAGTGCCCTCTGAGTACAAGTAATTGAGATCTTGATTGGTACGATCCATCAATACCACCCCAATTCTCTCCACCATTAGTAAAGTTTGGAAGTGCATTATTTGTCTGTCCAATATAAACTTTATTGCTCTGATTGATTGCAAAGTTTACTTGGTTTGAAGAGTTGCCAATAAATCTAACATTATTAGTAAGTTCTACGCCGTCTCTAAAAGCAAATTGATCAGAACCTGGAGAACCAGCAGTGCTTGAATAACTTCTATACCAAAGAATTTCGTTTCTTGGATTAGAAAATGCAGAGTTGTTTGCTTGAGTTCTTCCATACATGTAAAGACGAGTTCTTCCATAAGAACTACATCTATTTCTAATCATAATAGCAGATGTAGCATCAAACTCAGTACCACTATCAAACTTAGCAGTAACTGCACTAGAACCATTGCCGTAAGTTTTTACGTGCAATCTAGTATTAGAATCTGCAGTTGCTTGTCCAATTGATACTGATGCAGTTGTAACGTCAGTTGGTTGGAGAGCAAGGTTATGAGCTGCTGCTAAATTATTTCTCGTACATGCTCTAATCCAAGAATAACCACCACCTTGATATGTACCAAAGTCCATACAATATCTTGAATCACCACCATCATATCTGGTAACTCTAAATGTTGGTTCTGGAGTATCTGTATTTGCAGCACTACCAGGTGCATGGTCTGAACCAGCAACTTCTAAAGTTGCTTTAGGAACTGGAAAACCAACAGCAACCTTACCACTAAAAGGTGCTAACTGAACAATACCATCAGCATCTAAACTAATACCAGGAATACCTGAGACATCAGAAGCACTAAAAATGACACCTTCAGTAAGATTAGGACTTACCGAAAATAATTGACCCGAACTACCCTGGAATGATATAGTGTTATCATTCAAAACTCTCAGGTTAATAGGTTGATTGTCAAATCCAGCAAAAGAAATCTCAGGTTCAGATGCTTGGTTCCTATTCGGAGTTATTAAAATATTCTTATCTGAATTTGCCATCTTAGAGCGTCTTTTTCCTAAAAGTATTTATTAGTAAATAAAATTATATGATCTATTAGTATTTTCTTCAATCAGAATGATGTCATCCAATGCACCTCTTGGATATGGCATAGATCCACCCCCTGACGATAAAGCATAATTCCAAAGAATCATAAATCTAATGTACTTGACATCGTATCTAAAGTATCTACCACTATTTCTGCGTTCTGGACCTTCAACAAACAATTGATAAGTTGTCCAATTTGCATCCGTATACTGCCTTCTTCCAAAGGCATAATTATAAGTACCGCCTGCAGTTCCTTTGTGAACAGGAGTTCCTGCAGGAGTTGCATATGGTTCATTGTATGTCCAGTTTCTTGGATTATCCGCAGTATCACAAAGTTCTACCTGCCAATCACCTTGGTTGGTTTGAACCATAGATCTATACTGAATTTGAGATCCTCCTACAGAACCACCTCTGGTTCCTACTCTTGTATATCTATGAGGAGCACTATATTTTGGATGTGTTGGTGGATACAATCCGATGTTTCTAAAATAATTTCTTTGATTTGTTACATCTGCTCCTGTGTACCATCCAGATGAACTTTGGAAATACATGTATGCATCACCAGGATTTAAATCTCTAGAGAGAAATGTGTTTCCAACACCACCACAATGCTCTAATCTGATAAAGTTTTTATCTTCATCATAACAAGTAAACCCAATGTAATGTCTTCCTAATAAATTGCTGGTACTCCTTTCAAGAGTTTTGCATGAAATAGAAAATACATATCTTTTAGAACTATCAACGGGAACATATTGAGAAAAATTCCTATTTGATCTACTTTTTGATTCCCAATGATACTTTCCTCTTTTAGGATCTTCTGTTGAGATATACCCTCCAGCACCAGTAAAATTAGTTATAGTTCCACTTTCAAATGAACCATTATCAAATAGACCGATGTCTTGTCTTCCGATTAGTGTTGACATTAGTAACCAAACCTCCCTTTAAGTGCTGACCAGTTTTCGTATACTTCATCTGCTGTTAGTGCTTTATCCATATACCACTTTACAACAGCAATATCACCGCAGAATGTTTTTGGTGAATTAGATTTGCGGTTAAATCCAATCTCATAGTAAACAGCACCAGATCCATATGCCCATCCAACTGTCTGGAAAGTTGCATTTAATTCGCCATTGACATATACTCTTTTGTTTGGATTTTCGTCTGGATTATATGTCAATACACAGTGATACCATTTATTTTCTACTACATCAACAGTTCCTGTATATTGGTAACTATCTGTAGTATTATAATGCATACCTCTAATTTTTCCACTAACAATTTCAATACCACCGTTACATCCAAAAGAACAACCAGTACCAGTCATGGTTCTAAACACTGGACCGTTTCTAGTATCTGATAAACTAGTAACTCTAAACCACGCTTCATAAGATCTCTTTTGCGTGCTATTATTCATTCTATACTGACTCGGTACAGAATGATAAATGTGAGAATTGTTAGTACTTGATTGAATTGCGTTTGGTTGAGGGTTATCAATATTACTATTGATTTGGAAATATCCGTTACTATTCCACTGGCACTGGGCGTTAAACCCACTTGCTGGAGATGCATCAGCAACAGTATCTCTCGACATATTAATCCAAGAGTTTCCAGTTCCTGGATATGATGAGGGATTTGCTGCATCTAAGTGTAAGATGCACCCATCGTTTTGCACATTAGGACCTGAATATGATGCCATTAGAATCCAAACCTCCCCTTAGTTGAACTGAAGTTATTAAAAACTTCAGCATCTGATAATGCTCTATTATATAATCTAATCATTGCAATGCCACCAACAAATTGTCTTTGTCCACAGCATGGTTCATATCCAATTTGAATTTCAGTTCCAAATGTTGAGGACGCTGAATTGGTACTAACACTGCCTTGGTTTTCATAATTTACATACTGACGTAGTGTTGTCCCATCCCAAGCAGCAACAAAATGCTGCCAGACATTTCTGCCTGGGGCGAAAGAAACCGTTTCATGATAACCAGCAGGACTAGAATTATACCAATAACTACTTAATCTATTATTACCCACATTATATGACATATAAGCACGAGATCCACCACTATTTGCTCTAAAGATATTCATCCTAGATGCAGTAGATCCAGTAGCATTTGCTTCTGGATAAATCCATGCTTCCATCGTCATAGTTGCTGCAGGACTTTGAAATCCTGGAGGAGACGATTGATATCTGGTTCCAATTGCGTTAGGAAATACTATACACTGAGCACCACCCTTTACTCCTAATGTTGGACTTCCTTGACTTTTGGAAACATAATCCCACTTACCAAGTGATCCAACATTGTACCACCCAGTTCCTGGTGCTTTATTACTTTTAGGATTTGCAGCATCCAAGCACATTACAAGTCCATCGGATGCTGCTTCTGGTCCCCAAGCGATTGGCATTTTACTCTGGATTTTCGTTTTCTGGGAAAGCAAGAGGTGGAATCAGTTCCCAAACATCAGGTTCATTCTCCACCCAAACATCTGGATGGTCTGGATGTGCTTGAAATGCTCTGATGTTTTCGGCATGGATCTCTTCTTCCATGCCGTCAGTTTCCACCATATCATATTCAATTTGTCCGTCTGGTCCAGTGAATTTAAATCGTTTTTCCATAGTTAGTTCCTCACTTAGATTGGTATTCTACAACAATTTTGTCTACGTCTTTGCGTTCTGCTTGTACAAAGTAGAAGCAGTCCCCACCTCCTATGTATACACGATTGTCTTCAATCTTTTCTACCCAGGAGTTGTGATTACCGATAGGGGTGAGTTGAACAGTAATGCTGTCCTCATCAACCAATTCGGTCCAATAATCAGGAAGTTCAATAACTTCATTCGCTCTACCACGGACATAAACACCATGCTCAGGACCTTCAAGTGAACCATAACGTAACTTGTAACCTTCCTTAGTTGGGTGATCAATTACGAAGGACTTACTGGTTGCTGCAAGTGCTCCATTAACATCAAGTTTATAGTTAGTATCAGGAGTGGTTGTACCCACACCCATATTTCCATTTGCTGCATCAAAGGTAACAAAGTCCTGATTGATAAGATATGAATAAATCTTCAGTTTATTATCAACTGTTGTTCCAGATTGCCATCTGATTTGACATTTAACAGTTCCACTCTCACCAAATCTAAGATGAGCTTGCTTACCATCAGGATTGTCAATGAAGATACCAGTGTAAGAAGCTGCACCAGTTCCTCTACCCTTAACAACTAACTGAGCATATGGATCGCTTCCTTGATGTTGTGCTTCAATTGTAGTGATGCCACGAACACTCAATCTACCATTATAATCAGAGGTTGCAGGAGTCAATCTCATGAACTCTCTGACAGTTCCACCTTGAGTTCCAGTCCAACGGAAGAACTCATTACCATTATCATTGATATTGAACTCTAATCTAGAGTTCGTATCAGCGTCAGAATCGTTGTAGAAGAGAATAGAAGCACCATCAGTATTTCTTGCAAATACGATACCACCTTCATCCTGGTTAAAGGTAATGTTACCTGTCATGGTGCCACCAGACAGTGCAAGGTTACCACTTGCAGTACCCTTAAATCCTACTTCATCACCACCAGGAATACCTGTTGCATAGATGAATCTAGATGCAAAGTCACCATTTGAACTACGTAATACAGCATCACCATTAGAATTAGTATCATATACATTACCACTTCCAATACCAGTAGAAACACCCAGGTTACCTGCGTGCCAGATAATATTACCATTAACTGCAGCGGTGTTTACATCAAAGTCCATGTCGCCAGTTCCTGCTGTTGAGGAACCACCAGTAATAGAAATCTTGGCATCATATACACCATTACCAGAGGATTTAAATTCAATTCTTGGTGCAGTAGTTTGAGTATTATTACCCAACTCCAAGAATGGATCTCCACTAGAATCAAATCCCAATCTTGCTTTAGCGAGAGCATATGTCTCATCTGAAGATTGTGCAAAATCAGTTACAGGATAAAGTTCAGCAGGAGCATCCAGGATACCAATCTTCTTAATAGAAGAAGTTAAGTTACCAGAAGTAATCTCAACAGTAAGAAGTGTATATGGATTGTTAATCTTTCTCTCAAATTGGAATTGTGCAGTACCATTAGTTGCAGTTACTGTACCAGATCCATGAACTGGAGCGGCAGTACCAGATGTGTATCCACCACTTGAAGGGTTATTAACAACATATACATTGTGTCCATATACAACACGATCATTCTTTTGGAATGTTGTGTTTGCTGTCCACTCATAGTTTTGTTCAACATATTGAAGACCTGTCTCTCTATTTGAAGGATCAAGATTGATCTTTCTATTAATCAGAGTTGCAGTACCCTCAGCAATGTCATTAGCAGTGTAGAGGTTTAATTGAGTGCCAACTCCAAGAGCACCAATAGTTTGAGTATCTAGTGACTCAATTTGTTCTTGAGTTAAGTTATAACCTTCAATGTAAATATCGAATACGTCACCAGCATTAATCAGATACTGTGGATCAGGAGCAGTGATTCTAATCTCTTCGTTAAATGAATGGTCTGCCATTTGACGTGGCATTTTACTATTCATTAATTGTTCATCTTCAGAAAGGTTGAGTGCTTTCTGCATCCAACGCATATCCTTACCATGAACAAGATCTGCATCAAGACCAGAATCCTTTCCGTCATTTCCATCATGCCAGAGTTTTCTCCATGAAGACCAAGTATCTTGACCTGCATTGTTTTGATATACTGGCAGAGTAGCAGTGATTACTGCTGGAGTTGTAATTTGTCTTGTATTTTGTGTACCAAAATAAGAGAATGGAAGTACAACTGTGAATGTAGAAGGAGCACTACCATCAAGGTTATATCCCCAACCTTTATCCGTAAGTTCTACTTGAGTAAAGGTTCCATTGGAAACAGTAAGATTTGCCTTTAATCCAAATCCATCACCACCACCAAGAGGTACATCGTAGTAAACACCATCAACATAACCAGAACCACCAGTAGTGATACTTAATGCGTTGACCTGATTAGCACCACTATTTCTTAGGTAAATGTTATTGTTATCAGTAATACCTAACTGATTTGTAGCACCTTCAGCAAAGGTACTTCCAGTACCACCTCTTCTAAATGTAAGTACGCTGTGGTAAATACCACCATCTTCTAAGAATTCCCAAGTATTAGCATATCCAGGATTTGAATCATTATCTTTCCACTGTAAGTGTCCACCTGCCAAATAGTTAGATGGTTGGAAAGTAGAAGTTCTAGCATCTTTTGCTGTTAAAACTTCACCAAAGTCAGCAGTACCGTCAATATCAATACCATAAGTACCAATCAAACAGTTTGCAGGAAGACCTGGAGTTGGAGAACTACCTGGTACAAAGTTATCACACTCGACGTAGAAATTAGAATCCTGATTATCAAGAAGGTCAGCATCAAAACCAGAACCCTGACCTTGATCAATATCAATAGCACCATCAGCACCAATGATAAACTGACCAGTTCTTACACCAGATCCAGTATCAGATTTTCTAAACTTAGCAACACCAATCGTACTATAATTGTTAGAGTTTGGCGTATTTCCATTTACTCTATTGATATCAATTGTAATATCATTAAAGAGTTTTGATACCGTTGCATAGAACGCTTCTAGTGTAGCGGCATTAGTTGGTGTTGTGCCAATAATTGGTGGGTTTGGAGTGATTGTAAAGAACAATGCACCGCCAGTTGAGGTATAGTTAATACCACCATCCGTGATTTGAATGTATTGAATTACACCATCCCCAACAGTTGAGGTTGCTGCAGCATCTACACCATTACCACCAGTAATTTCAACTAATGGTGTATTGGTCCCTAATCCACTACCACCATCAAGAACATTAATCTTAACAACTTGACCACCTGATACATATGCACGTGCAGTAATTCCATTAATAATTGTTGGGTTTGCAGGATCTGTCCAGTTATCTTTAAATGTAACTGTTGGTTCTTCTGTATAACCAGTACCACCATTTGTGATAGTTAATGATCTAACAGTACCATTAGAAACTTTAATAGTTCCTTTTAAGTTTTGACCATTACCACCAAGAAGATTAGTATCGGTGTAGGTTCCTACTGTATAACCAGTGCCACCGTCATTCATTTCAACGGACTTAATATAAGTACTGGTACTATTGTTAGAACCAAGAACAACAGGTGATTCATCACCAATCTTAAGTGATGCAACTGCTGGTGCAAATAGAGAGTCACCTCTGAGGTATGTCAGTGAACTTGCAGGATTCTGTGCAGTAACAGCAGCAAGTCGAGTTGGATTAATAATACCAGAAGTAATAAATGATGCATCAATAGTAGAAGATGTTAACTGAATCCAGTTATCAGCACTGAAACCTGAAGTATTGACTACATTTGCAAGAGTGATAGTATTTGCAGTTGGAGTCGCTGAATCATCAATAGTATCTGATGTTGTTGTCTTAATATTATTCAGAATATTAATACTCAATCTAGATCTAATAATCGTAGTGAGAGCAGCACCAACACCATTTGTCGAAGTGATCGAAATTGTTCCACCTGCAGTAGAAGGTGCAGTAAAGTAATTATCACCACCACTACTTAAAGTCACTGCAGTAATAACACCACCATTTACTGTAAGTGTACCAACTGCTGCATTTCCTCCAGCGGGAGGTGTGAATGTAACTGTGTCTCCGTTTGCGTAACCAGAACCACCAGAGTTAACAACAACTTGCTTGACAGTTCCTTTTAAGAAGTTTGTAACTTGTCCTTGACCACCACCAGGTGTTGCAAGAGTAATATCTCCGTTAGAGAATGCATGATTAGCATCTGGTACAAATTCAAGAATCTGACTTTGTAAATCATTATTAAGAATGAACGAAATTGGAGTTCCTTGAGTTTCAAAAATATGATTACCTGAACCAACTGTCGTAATATTAATTGGCGAGTTTGTAGATGCATCAGTAATAGAATTTGCTAATTTAATTGTATTAGCGTCAACAACAATTGCGTAATATGTTGTTCCATCAACCAAAGGTGATGGAGCAGTTACTGAACCAGATCCTTCATTATAAGTAACAGCGTCAGAAGTGTTTAAACCATGACCCGTAATTGTAAACTCATCTGTTGATGCATTGATGTCAGATGAAGTGAAATTAAACTCTTGGGTTGCAGTTTGAATAACAATGTCACCAGCAAGTGGTCCCTCAAACGCAAGACGTTCTGCTTCATCAACAACAGTAAAGATGTTAAATGGTCTCAGTGCGGGAAGTTGATCAATATTAATACGACCAGAGTTATCTAATTGAACCAGAGCATTTGGCGTTGGAGTCGTTGAATAAGTACGTCCAATGTAAATACCTAATTGGTTATTGATGTATTGATATACTGCTCTTTGTGTAGGCAGAATAGCATCAGAAGGACCAGGAGCAACACCACCAAGTTCAATTGCGTTAAGATTAACTTCCGTTCCAAATCCTTCAATTGTAGTGTTACTACCAGAAATCTTCAGGAAGCTAACTTCAGAAATTTCAACAGTACCACCGAAGGTGATGTTACCAGTTCTGTTCTCAACGTTAGCAAAGTAACCAATCTTAAAGTCACCAAGTTCATCAGTACCCGATGCATAAACACGACCGTTTAACTGAGATACCTGTTCAAAATCTCCAGTGTTTGCAGATCCTCTAGTACCACCATTCTGAGGCAGAGCATTGTAATCATTACCAGAACCAGAGAATTCCCACGTATGAGAAGACGAGTTACAGATAGAAGGTCTGATGAAGTCAATTGGGTGATTCTGAAGTTTGTCCTTATTAAACTCATTAATAGTGAAGAATCCATCATTTCTTGTTGCCGTCGATGGCAATGGAGTGGTAACAGTTGGATTGTCAATAATCTCATCAAACAAATCAGAAAGTGTTTGAATTGCTGCTTGTACATTAGCACAATCACCACTTACATAATCAGGAGCAGTTGAAATATCATGAATAACTGTAGTATCTACATATGGAATTTCATCAGTCCATTGTGCAACATAGTAATCTGCAGTTTGTGCTGTAGATCCTTTGATTTGAAGTAAATTGTTAATTGCTTTTTTAGCAAGAGTTGTTGCACTATCAACTACTTCTTTAGTTGCTGCTTCATATCCAGCAACGTGTTGGATTGCACTACCACTTACATAAAGTTTTGCAGCATCCCAAGTTGCATCGTTAGCATCAAACTTAATATCTTTTGCCCATGCCTTGACAATTTCTTCAACGTCACGAATACACTTATTTCTGTTTTGATCGAAAGTATTGGAGGATGTTGCTGCAGTTGTAAAGTATGCTTCTTCTGCAATGTAACGAGCATTATTTTCCAGAAGAATTGATGCATCAGTGTAACGGTTATAGTTACCTCTGACACTCATTGTTTTATTTGCTCTTACTTCTGCAGTAACTGGAGCAGTTGGAGTTGCTGATTCTGTCTCTTCAATGAAATAACGTGGGTTTTGACCAGCTTCTAATGCAAGTTCAAATCCATCTGGACTGATAATGAAGTGTTCAAGTGGTGCTTCACCAAGACCAGTAACAGTGTAAATTGGTACACCAATATCATTAAATGTAATGTTATCAACAATTCCTTTGTGGAAACTATATGCTTCGTCTCTAACTCCACTTGCTCTCAAAGAGAATGTACCAAAGTTAGATGCAGAGTTAGTCAGTGAGGCATAACCACCACTTTCAACTAACGCACCATCTTGAGTAAAGATACAGAAGACAGAAACCAACTGTGTATAACCATCATTAAATACTCGATAACCAGTACCACCAAATGAGATAATGGTAAACGCAGCAGCAACCATCGACTTACCTTGTGGTGGTAAGTTTGGTCTCTTGACGTTTGGTGTTGCTACCTTAGCACCATCAATTTCACAACCATTACCACCAAGGAATGAAATTACTGAAGAGTTGAAAATATATGGAGATACTTCAATAATTGGAAGATCATCAAAAGAATGACCTACATTAAAGAATTTGTTATTACTATCTGAGAAAGAAGATGTAGCATTTTCAGTTGCAGGAACTGTACGTCCATTGATTCTATCAATAACAATATCCCACAAAGTAAATATAGATGATGATACATTATCACAAGCAAACTGTCTGTTTGAATCATAAGTGTTGGAAATTGTTGTATCTTGATATGGAGTAATATTAATTGAAGAATCAAACTCACTTTCAGTGCCATCAAATACGATATCTGTTCCATTTGTGCCAAGTGCAACAGCAATGTCATAACTAAATCCAATTGTTCTCAATCCTGGAACAGAGTTAGCAGTATATTCTTCCTTCCAAGTTCTTCCTTTATCACTAGAAGTATGAATATAAGCGGTAGAACCAACTTCAGAAATTGTCCAGAACTTATTACCATTATGGATTACTTTAAGGTGATCATTAGTGGTAAGTGTGCCAGTTGGAACTGTCTTTGTAGCATGATTGAGGTTGTCATTATTAACAGCACTAGTAACAATAGTTGTTAAACTGTTGATTGCAGATGCAACGTTAGTACACCTTTGTGTTTCGGTGCTACTATCAAGAGTAATATCTGGTTTTGTAAACTGAACAATATTAAGTTTGAATTGATCTTCTAATGTTGCAAGATATGCAGAATCTGTAAGATATCCAAGCGTGATTGAAATACCACGCATTGCTTTAATTGCAAGATCTCTTGCATTATTGATGATAGCAATAGTTTCTGCTTCTTCCCCATCTACATGGGTAGTTCCAACATAGTAATTAGCAGCATCATATGTCTTAGCATTACCACCATGACGCAAGTCATGAGCAATTGCTTCCAGAACATCTACGACATCATCAACACAATTTTGATTGCCAGTTGGAATTGTAAATGAGTTTGCATCAACATAAGCATAAACTGCCTGAGCAGCAATCAGTTTCTTATTCTCAAGGATAAGGTCTGATGCATCCCAATATCTATTTGCCTGACCAGTAAATCCTTCATCCGCAGCAGGTGACCTTGTAACACTAGTGAGATTGCCAGGAGTTGCAGTTGTACCAATAGCAGTGGTAAGAATACCAAAGAATGTGGTGATAGCACTTGCAACGTTAGCACATATAGGATTTCCTGTATCTACAGTAATAGTGTTGTCAGTATACTGAGTGAGACCAGAAGCAAAGTTAGTAACATCGCTTGCATCAAATGCTTCATTTCTCATTGCCTGAATGGCAAGAGTTTCTGCATATCCAAATACTTCTACAGATCTATCTTCTTCACCAAGAACGTGATTTCCAGTTACATAAAGATTTGCTGCGTCATATACTTCGTCATTACCACCAAATTCCAAGTTGATAACCATTGACTCTAAGAAGTCAATTACGTCATCTTTACATGCTTGATTACCTGTTGGAATATTAAATCCAGTATTTGCAGCAAGCATCTTATTGACAGAAATCTCAGCAATAATTGCCTTGTTCTGCAAAATAAGATCAGCAGCATCTGCAAAACGATCACCCTGATTATTATCAGGACCATTACCATTAATAAGATTAGTTTCCCAAGTCAATCCATTGTCATCACTAATGGCGACATTGGAATCTGCTCCAACAACAACCATTCTACCTTCTGTCCAAGAAATGCCTTTGAGTTCTTGATTAGTACCACTTTCTTGTTCGGTCCAAGTGTTACCATCAGAAGATGTAATAATTTTACCTCCACTACCAACTGCAAAGAATTTGTCACAATCGTCATTATAAATTAGATCATAGAAGGAATTAATAAGTCCTGTATTTCCTGCATTCCATGACGTAACATTATCTGAATATACAACAGTTCCTAATTGACCAATAGCAACATATCTCGTTCCATTGTATGCAATTGCTTCTAAATTATTTGTAGTTCCAGAGGTTACACTATA
>CEPT01057813.1_pt1 | contig 14515 bp, 9 predicted proteins | sample 356221 | NCBI WGS metagenome assembly CEPT01 (sample SAMEA2620081, study PRJEB7988) | marine metagenome | isolation source: saline water (ENVO:00002010), including | reverse complement strand
AGAACAGTTTTTTCTAGAGAATTAATCCGGTCTTTAAGTTTTTGGACTACGAGGTGTTCGTCCATTCGCTCATCATGTGAGTCGGTTGTTTTTGTCCTATCCTTTACAGCATACTGTGCAGCTTGACTAAGGCTTTGTCGGCCTAGCTTTTCAAGCTCACGCGACTGCTTGATAGACTCTTCGAAGAATCTCTGGGCCTTGGATGCCTGAAGTTGGCTGTGGCCGAAAAAAAGAAGCACTGTAACAGCGCCGGCACTGGCAATCGTCGCAGAGGATCGGTCAAGAATAAGTCGTGGCAGTGAGATAACTTGGATATGGTTTGCCGCTAGCTTCACAGCGCATGCCCCGAGAAGCATCATCAGCGTAGAGCATGCCGGCACATACCAAATAAAGTCACCGGCTGCATGAACTGTGCCGGCCATCAAACCACAAGCTAGTGCAACTGCGATTATCTGCTCGCGTGCAGTACCCTTTAAGAACACTACAACGCAGCAACTGAAGCCTATAAGAAGGCTTATGATCACAAGTGCTAAACCGACAAGACCTGTTTCGACACCAATATTCAGATAACTGTTCTCTGCGTGCGTACAAATAACTTTATCGGTTGGCGGCATGTAGGCTTTGGTGATGGCAGCATGGCTTCCAATGCCTGTGCCAAGAACCGGAAAGTCAGAGATTACCTCCATTGCTGCTTGCCATACTTCACGGCGACCACCGAAACTAGCTTCTTTCTCAATACTGACAATGTCAGCCAACTCGGTCCAGATAGTATTTAGTCGCGTGTTGACGCGATCCATTCCATGAATAGTCAAAGCTGTTCCAATAAGGAGAAACACACCAAGACCACCAGCGGCTATTTTCGGAGTGATACGGCCGGTCTTGAGAAGCATCCCTGTTGCAGTAAGCCCAACTGCTGTGAGGCTCAAAGTGCCACCACGTGAGAGTGAGAGTAGCGCAGCAAATGTGGTTACTCCGAGAACCACTAGACCAATGGCTAGTCGGTATTCAGCCGGGATTCCTGAGGCGATATGTCCACTTGAAGAACGTTGTCGGCTTTTGCTGTTGTGATGCGATGTACCGCTGTCTCGCGTGGTTGAAACGGGTTTAAAAGTCCACCAGATGAGTGAACCCGCACCAATTGCTAGAAAACTTGCGTAATGGTTTCGATTGCTAAATGTTCCCTTGACAATACTTCGTGTATCGTTGAAAGCAAACTCGTAAAACCAGAGATAGTTTCCGTTGCTGGTGAGGTACTGAATAATACCAAGTGCAGCCATAAGGCCAGTGGCTACTGCAACAACTAGTAGGATTCGTTCAATATCCTGACTTGATTGGATTGACTGAAAGACACACCCTACAAAAATAATTTGAGCTGTAAAAATTCCGATACCAATAAATGTTTCACCGGGGGTCAATGAAAGAGTACTCCACTGCCCTAGGGTCCATGGTCCATCTGTCCAACACGGTAGAAGCATTGAAAGATGTGGTGAAACATATCTAATAACAGTCACTGAAAAAGGTATAACTTGAATGATAGCAACGGCCATTCCAGCGGCAAAAAGTAAATCAAGAAAACTAATTTGCCAGCCAGCATCATTCTTTTGATGGCAATGGACAAGCCATGTACAGGCTGCTGCTACTGCTGCAGAACTTAGGAAGAACTGGCCAATAGGGTGTCGCCCACCCATACCAAGCGGCATGAGGATAACGGCTATAACTACTGGAATAAGAAGAGCAAGTGTCTCTTGGTGAGCGGCCCAACCTAATGACTGAGCTGATCGGTGATGACGTCGTGCTCGTACACGCCCACTCATGCAGCCCTCATATAGGTTTCTTCTTCCTCTTCGTCACCATACTCGTCGTCATCGTCCAGGCCGTATTCGTCACCGTAGCCATACCCATAGCCGTAACCATACCCATAGCCGTAACCATAGCCCATCTCTTCAAGGCCAACGGCATTCACAACGGTGCCAAACAGCTTGACACCAAACATCCGTAAGGTTTCGACAGCTTTGATAAGGACACGACGTCTGTTTTTCTCTGGTCGTACTACGAGCATGAGACCATCGCACAGGCGGCCAACCGCTGCGGCATCTGTACCAGCAAGCACCGGTGGTGCATCAACAATCACCTGGTCATACTCACCTTCCGCCCAGGCCAGAAGTTCTGCAAAACGATCACCCAGCAAGAGTTCACCCGGGTTTGGTGGGCGACGACCTGCTGGAATAATGTCAATCGGTACTGAGCCAGTCTGGGTAGCAAAGCTTGCAGCCTGTTCGGCAACTGGTTCTGTGCCGCGGAGAATATCCGAAAGACCAACCTGCCCACGTCGATCGATAAGTTTTGTGAGCCCGGGCTTTCGCATATCGGCATCAATGATGAGCACGCGTTTGCCAGCTTGTTGGTAAGCAATTGCAAGATTACTTGAGATTGTTGTCTTACCATCACTTGGCTCGGCACTCGTGACTGCAATACGCTCAGAGTCTTCAGTGCCCATCACGAGAACGGTTCGAATTGTTCGGAAGCTTTCAGCTGATGCATCGTCTGAGGTGTTCCACATATGGGTTGTTTCAAGTCCAACGCCATCCTCAAACTCCTCTTCCTCATCAAGTATGCCAATGGTGGCAAGCGTTGGTAGGTTCAGTTCGGCTTGCAGTTCCTCTGGTGACCGTGCTCGATCATCAAGGGTGTCAACTATGAAGACGATCCCAATGCCACTTGCCAGACCACCTGCTAATACAGCAAGAATGGTAAGAGAGAGTTTTGGTGAAACTGGTCTTTCAGCAACGACTGGCTCTCGAACAACGGTTGTACGAACACCCCCATTTTCCTGACGAAGATCAACGCTGGCAATCTGATTGAGCAGGGTATTCCGCAATTGACGCAACCAAGTTAAATCATGCTCTACTATATCAAGCTGGCTGATATCACTTGTAAGGCCGATTGATTCCTGTTTGGCTTTCTCAAAACTTTTCTGAAGCCACTCTTCCTGACGCTCTGCAGACTCAAGCCTTTGGTTCAGGATATTTGCAACGGTATTGGCAAGTTGTGCATCATCACCACCAAAGGAACGCGGTGAACCAATCAGATCAAACTGTGCAAGATACCCTTGCATCTGCTCAATTTTGCGAGTTCGCTCAATAACCTTTGGATGGTTGGGGCCGTAATATTCCTGCAGTGTGTCAAGTTGTGCTCGATCTTCCAAAAGCTGTTTTTCCACAGCAACGCGGGTTTGCTTGTCACGATCGCCAAGCCCCATTGAGTCTAGAAAAGCCTCTTTGCCAAGTGTTTCTTCAATGGCGATTAGACTCTGTCGAATATTCTGACCGGCATTAATTGCTTCAGTTAATGATTGGTATGACGCTTGAAGGAGTAGCCTTTTTTTCTGGGTTTCAATAAGGGCACTGTTAAGTTGTATGGCACGTTCAACCAGCGGGTGCATGGTTTTGCCGCCTTCTTTAATGCCAAGGTCTCCTACCTTCTGTCGAACAGCAAGGAACTCGGCTTGTTTCACTTCGATCTTTTTGTCGACTTCCTCTTTTTCATTTTGTAGAAGATCAACGAGCGAGTTTGCAGTGCCTCGGTGTGACTCATCCATAAATATAGAATAGGCTTGAATGATAGCAGCAACAACTACGGCTGTCGCATCTTGATGCGGCGAACGAAAATTCAGTTCTAATAAATTAGTCTGCCTAAGACCGCGAACACTGAGGTTTTTAGAAAAACTCTCGGCAAGTATTTCTGAATCTTGACTTCCAAAAAGATCGCGAACTTGAGATTCAAGAAGTGTGGCGGCAGATTGCAACACAAGAGGACTCGAAACAAGTTTCTCATACGTCGCCATTGCCGCAACGTCATTGTGGCTTCCAGTCATTGATGTAGGATTGTTTTCTCGGCTGGTATCAACAATAAGTAATTGAGCTTTTGCCTCGTAAATTCGTTTTGCAGTTGCGTAGTACAGACCACCTAGCATGCAACAGAGTGTAAGAGTGCCTATGATGATAGTGCGACGGTGCCAGAGCACGCGGAGGAAACGAACCGCCTGCCGGATACTTTGAGCAGTGGAATCAAATTCTTGCTTTTCGTGTTCGAGCATAAATCGTTTTGTCGCTTTGCCGGATGGCTTTTAACTCGATAGGGAATTTTCAAAATAAAGGCACTGATCGACCGGCAACGATACTGAAGCGGACAATATTTGAAAAAATATTGTGGACAACGGTTTGAGGTGTTTGTTCAACGCTTACCACATCACCTGGCGAAAGTCGTATGTTCGATTCGTTGCTATGCTGTGCATTAACCACACTGGTTTCAATCACAACAGGCTCGTTTTCACCTGTGACATGTCTTGTGATGTAGATCTTGTCTGCCCACGGATTACTTCGTTCACCAGCCATTGCAATGGCATCAAGTACATGAACCGGCTGCCCGACGGGCATTTCATATTGCCCAGGTTTTTGTACAAGCCCAATCACGCTGATCGGATGCGGGTCACGGGTTTCTACCCGGACGACATCACCATCTCGTAAAGTGATATCAGTGTCACCGCTCCCATCAATGGTCGCCAAATCAATTTTCATCGTTCTGGTTTGTGCTGATGAACCGATGGATGACTGTCGTGATCTTGGCGAATGCCGTGGCCTGATAAGACCTGCTTGCTTCACGTCTGATTGTTCTTCTGCAGATGTTAATTGAACGTCATCAGGATTGGCATCAAGGGCTTCAACAGATTTTTCTACTTCTGAGAGTTGTGTAGCTGCTGCATATTCATGCCGCCGTATTTCAATTTCAGTACCGGCCTTTTCGTCGAGTGACCCGGCAGCCATGAGTGCAGCGAGTAATGTACTCTGGGATTTAGGTAGTTCAACCGTCCCTTGTTCTTTCACGGCACCGACAACTGTAATGCGATTAACAGCTTTTTTTCTCATGGTGACGGTCACTTGAGGCGCTTTGAACAAGCCTCGGTCAATGGCGGCGGTAGCAATCCGTTGCTCAGCTTGAAAAGGCTCCAGCCCTGCAAGTGCCACCTCGCCGACGAGGGCGATAGTTGCGATTCCGTTGTCACTAACTCGAATTGGAGTTGGTGTAATGCGGCCAGCTTCTTCGAGACCGCTGCTGATAGTCACATCAACAACATCTTCTGGCTCAATGAGACTGCTTGATGTAGTCGACATAGAAAGACGACTGAGATCAGCAACTTGTGCGTTTGTTACCTTTGCTGCCTGATAGTGGGCTGGCATGCGACGAGCCTTAACAATTCGATTTGCACACCCGCTACTACATAATATCGGTAATACCAGTATGCTTATCACGATTCGACATTTTGATGCCGACATACGCATCGAAAAGAATTCCATCAACGCAGCACCCTGTAATAACATCACAAGCAGTTTCTAAGATGTGATGAATAGCGGAATCAGCGTTTTAAAGCCAAGTCGAGTTTTCATGGTAGTATGGGTGGATTGCGAACGTTAGGATCTCTAGAGCGCATAAAAAACTGGCCAGATCAAAAGTTTTGAACTGGCCATTTTTAATGTCTTAGCTAAAAAATGCTTGCAGTTTACGGACTAGCTGGTGTATCACTCGAGCTTGAGCCGATGGCGATACCAGACCCAATACCAGCACCAAGCAGACCGGCTGCTGTGAGTATCGGATAGTTTGCAAATGCACGGCCCAAAAATCCTCGGCGTGGATGGTAGCCATTGTGGACAGGTACGATTGGAGCAGGCTGAGGTTCGGGGATCAACTGAACTGCACCATCGTCAACTGGTACCTGTTGAGCTACTAGTGTTATTTCTGGTTTTGCTCCTGGAGGTGCCTTGTCTGCTTCCCAGAACCGGAAGGTCGACTTTTTTCCATCAGCTTGGATAACATGTGTGCCTTCTCGAAGTCCTTCAATAACGAATGATCCATCATCAAGAGTCTCAACGGCGGCAACTTCATTACCGGAGTAACCGATTGTGACAAGTTGATGTCCCTTTGCATCACCAGTGGTGTCCTTTACAAGGCCCATCAATGTGCCCCTTGTACCGAGAACAACATCTGTGACAGCAGCTTTCGTTTCTGCTGCATTAACAGATGGCGTTTCGGCGAAGGTTGCTGTTGTTGTAGCCAGTATTGATGCAGTGCAAGCGATGGCTCCAACTCGATGCATCCATTTTGTCATCAACATGAAAGGCTCCATGGCATTTTTTGTTTTAGATTCAAAAATGTGGAGAGTCATAAACCCACCGAATTAGACTCGTCATCCAATAAGTTAAAACTTGACTAAAATGCAAGTCGAAAAAAAATTTGTTTATATGATTTAGCCATACCGTAGAGATGAGATAAATTACGCCGATTAGGTAAAGATACACACGGTTACATTATGATCGACCGAACCACCCAAAACCAAAGCCCTTGTTATGTCGTTTTGAGTGATTTGTTGTTCGCTTTTGGACTGAACGCCGCGCAGTCTTGCGTACCAAGCCCCCTTTCACGTCATCACCCTCAAAGACACGGGCTGGATTTTCACAACAGACTAAATTAGCAAGTCTCTCATCAGCTATGTCACAAATGGTGTCGTAGGCATCTCGCATACCAAAAGGCCTATGTTTTGAGTCGTGGGCGTCGCTAGCAATAAAATGTATAAGTCCCTCATCAACAGCAAGCTCTGCAATCTCTTGACAAGATGATCCAAAATTGCCGGTCAGACTAGCAGCTGTTATTTGAAGAAGGCCGCCCGCCTCAATGAAATCCCTCATTACATCAGGTTTTCTAATAATGCCTCGGTTACGCTCCGGGTGGGAGAGGATACCTACAAGACCTTGTTTCGTTAAAGCCTTTAACAATGAATTAAGCGGGAAGTAAGTTTCATGGGGCAATTCAAGTAGTACGTGTTTGCCCTGATCTGCAAGTGTGAGTACTTTGCCTTGTTTGAGGAGTTTAGGTAGGTCGGGATCGATCCGTACATCTGCTCCTGGCCTAACTGACACCGGTATGTCTCCTTGTTTAAGCGCACTTTGTAGCTTGTTTACCCCGTTTACTATGGCTTCCGCTGAGACGTGACTATTTGTCCCTAATTGATGTGGTGTAGCAATCAGTGATGTCGTACCGTCCAGCATCGCTGTTTTTGCCATAGCGATAGATTCAGCAAGGCTTGTTGATCCGTCATCAATATCTGGGACCACGTGGCAGTGGATATCAACAAAATTTATCATGTCAAAATCTATTCTTGTAACTGGCTGTGCTGGATTTATTGGCTTTCATACTGCAAAGCGTTTGCTCGATAATGGCCTTTCAGTTGTTGGGCTCGACAACATAAACGCGTATTACTCTCAACAGCTAAAGCAGGATCGACTTGCTGTTCTGAGTGAAAACAAAAACTTTGCATTTCACAAGATCGATCTTACAGAGAAACAGCTTGTTGATGACCTCTATAGGCAATTTCAACCAGACTGTGTTATTCACCTTGCAGCTCAGGCTGGTGTTCGGTGGTCAATCGAGAATCCATGGGCATACCTTGACTCTAATCTAACAGGGTTTCTCTCTATTTTAGAGGCGTGTCGGCATAACAAGGTTGGCCATTTGATTTATGCTTCATCAAGTAGCGTATATGGATCGAATAAAAAGCTTCCATTTTCTGTTGAAGACCCAGTTGATCATCCAATAAGTCTTTATGCTGCAACAAAAAAAGCAAATGAATTGATGGCGCATACTTATAGTCATCTTTACCATCTTCCAACTACAGCTTTGCGTTTTTTTACGGTATACGGTCCATGGGGTCGTCCTGATATGGCCATGTGGAAATTTGCAAAAGCTATTTTGGCAGATGAACCTATTGATATTTACAACCGAGGGGAAATGCGTCGTGATTTTACATATATCGATGACGTAGTTGAATCAATTGTACGGCTGACTGAGCAGCCGGCAACGCCACACAGGAACTGGGATAGTCATTCTCCTGATCCTGGGATAAGCAACGCACCGTGGCGGGTCTATAACATCGGCAATCATTCTCCAACGGAACTTCTCTACGTAGTTTCCTTGCTTGAAAAGCATCTTGGAAAAAAATCAAAACAAAATTTACTGCCAATGCAGCCAGGTGATGTATCGGCAACCTGTGCCGACGTAGAAGCACTTGCCGAAGCCGTTGACTTTAAGCCGTCAACATCGATCGAGGACGGTATTGCAAGCTTTGTGAAATGGTATCTGGAATATCATCAAGGACAAACCGATTCTGTGACTTTAAAGAAAACTGCCTAGGGTTATCGCATGAACGCTCATGCTCGAATAAAATCACCAGTTGCAGAAACCTCACTCATTGCAGAGCGGGGTCGTAGAGGCTGTGCCCTACGTCTGGTTGGTGAAGGCGATAGCACGTTAGAGCAATCATTCTTTGACGTAGCTGTTATTGGACTTGGATATGTAGGGCTTCCATTGTGCCTTGCGTTCTCAAAAGCAAAGTCTCGCGTTCTTGGTCTTGACGTTGATGAAGCGAAAGTCACAAAACTCCAAGCAGGAATTTCCTATATAAAACATATTGCGGATGAGGAAGTTCAGGAAGCACGTGAGCAAGAATTGCTCACCGCATCAGCGGACTTTTCGCAAGCGTCCCAATCGGATGCTATTTTAATCTGCGTCCCAACGCCCCTTACCGTCAATCGGACTCCCGATCTCTCCTATGTTGAATCTACAGCCAGAGCATTGGCTCCCCACATCAGTTCAGGACAACTTATTGTTCTTGAGTCAACGACGTACCCAGGTACTACAGATGAGGTTTTAAAGCCAATTCTCGAGGAAGGTAGTGGGCTTGTTGCTGGAAAAGATTTCTTCTTGGCTTATTCTCCTGAGCGAGAAGATCCGGGAAATCCGAAGAGCAATTTCTCTGATTGTCCAAAGGTGGTTGGAGGTTTTTCTGAAGCATGCCTAACTAAGGCTACTCACCTTTATAAGAAGATTGTGAAGTCAGTCGTGCCGGTATCGAATTGCCAAGTTGCTGAAGCGACTAAGTTGATGGAAAACATATTTCGTTCCGTAAATATCGCACTTGTTAATGAGTTGAAAGTAATTTACGCACATATGGGAATTGATGTGTGGGAAGTTATTCAAGCAGCTGCCACAAAACCGTATGGCTACATGCCTTTTTTTCCAGGTCCTGGTTTAGGTGGGCACTGTATTCCAATTGACCCGTTTTATCTCACGTGGAAAGCACTTGAATATGGTCACCATACGCGGTTGATAGAACTTGCTGGAGAAATCAATACCTCCATGCCCGACTATGTAATATCTCGAATAACTGATGCACTCAATGACGCATCAAAACCTGTTCGAGGCTCTCGCATTCTAGTTCTCGGTGTCGCTTATAAAGCAAACGTTGATGATGATCGAGAAAGTCCAAGTTACAACATCATCGCATCACTAGAGAAGCGGGGTGCATTGGTGTCTTACAACGATCCGCATGTTCCCGTTATTCGCAAAGGAAGAAGTAATAGTGCTGTTTCAGGAAAAGCGAGTGTTCCCATAACTACGGATTACGATGTCTTTGTTTTATGTACAAATCACGAATCATACGGGGCAATTGATTTCAAGAAAATGGATGTACCCCTTGTTGATTGCCGTAACGCTTGTCAGCAGCGCCCTAATAATTATTACGCGGCCTGATTGAAGTATTTAAAAAAAAGACCATCAAAAATTATGACGAGGATCATATGATTAAATTAGGTGAAAAACGCATTGCTGTAACTGGTGGAGCTGGGTTCCTTGGAACAGCTGTTGTGAAATCACTGCTTTGTAGAGGTGTCCCACGTCATCAAATATGTATACCTAGAAGTAGCGAATACAATCTTATTAATGAACACGATGTGATTCGAATGTATGATGATTTCGAACCACAGATAGTGATTCATCTTGCTGCCGAAGTTGGCGGTATTGGGGCAAATATGGCACAGCCAGGCCGCTTTTTTTACTCGAATATGGCGATGGGTATCCACTTAGTCGAACATGCACGATTACGTGGTCTAGAAAAATTTGTTCATACGGGCACCGTTTGTGCGTATCCAAAATACTGCCCCATTCCTTTTCAAGAAGAGGATATTTGGAGTGGTTATCCAGAAGAAACAAATGCACCATATGGTGTTGCAAAAAAAGCACTATTTGTGATGCTTGATGGCTATCGTCGCCAATACGGGCTGAAGAGTTCTGTGGTCGTGCCGGTAAATCTTTATGGCCCTGGTGACAATTTTAATCCAGCATCCAGCCATGTGATCCCTGCATTAATTAAGAAATGTCTGGATGCAAAAAGCGCAGGAAAAAAAGAAATTTCCTGCTGGGGGACTGGTTCTGCAACGAGGCAATTTCTTTTTGTTCAGGATGCAGCGGAAGCAATAGTGCGAGCGGCTGAAATGATTGACGCACCTGAACCAATTAACCTAGGTGGTGGCGAAGAAATTTCAATAAGTAGCCTTGTACAAATTGTTGCCAAAGTTTGTGATTTTGATGGGAGCATATTGTGGGATGCTTCCCAACCAGATGGCCAGCCAAGGCGATCAATTGATATCGCAAGAGCAAAAGATAGGCTCGCGTGGCAGCCAGAGGTGTCCTTTTCAGAAGGATTGCAAAGAACTGTTGATTGGTACCGTAGAACCCAAGCAACCAAACTATTTCATTCTATCGATTCTTATTCTGATCGCTTAGTGGCGTAAGTCAAAATGCATGACGCATTAGTATAGTTTCACATCAGGACTCTGATTCGAATGAATTTCACCATTGCCTTACAGCTAATTATTCCATCATTCGCCCTGAGTTTTTTATTGACTATCGGCGCAAAATTCCTTGCTCCCCATTTGGGTTTTATTGATTTCCCAAGCTGTGATCGTAAAAAACATTCGTGTCCGATGCCAGTGCTGGGTGGAGCGGCAATGATGATGGCATTTTGTGTTGGTGTTTTATGCAGCTACCAGATCAGCCCATTTATAAAGCAATCGCTGTCTGCTAACGGCACGTTTGTCATTACGGTTTTAGGAGTAGCGGGCCTTTTTTGTTTGCTTGGTACTATTGACGATCGATATGGGATGCATCCGCTAGTAAAATTATTTGGACAGTTTTTGTGCGCTATTCCGTTTGCGGTATATCAGACACAGGTATCAGAAATTCAGTTTGTCGACTTAATTTTCTCAGCCCAATGGCTTGGTCCGATTTTCGGGCTCTGTTGGATCATTCTTTGCGTTAACGCATTTAACCTCATAGATGGTGTGGATGGGCTGGCTGGTACGCTTGCGACAGTAACGATTATTGCAGTTTCAGTATTGGCGTTCGGACAAATCAATATGTCAGTAGCCTTACTTTCAATAATTGCCGTGGGAGCTATTCTTGGTTTTTTGGTTCATAACATTCCACCAGCAAAAATCTTTATGGGCGATGGCGGCAGTATGATGCTCGGGTTCCTCGTCGCAGTGCTATCTATGACAGCCGCAACAACAGCAGAAGGCACTTTTTATTCTACGGTTCCTATTGCACTTCTTGGCGTGCCCTTAATCGATACGGGGTTAGCATTTTTAAGGCGAATGCTTCGAGGAAAAAGCTGGCGCGCAGCAGACAGAGAGCATGTTCATCATCGTTTACTGGACCGTGGTTTTACTCATGGCGAAGTGGTGGTGGCATTAAGTAGTGTCAATTTGTTATTTGCTGCTGCTGCCTTATTTGCTTTTGGTAAAGGATCCGATGTCGCAGTACTCTTTTTTGCAACCCTGACTTTTGCGGTGTTGGTAAGCACACGCATCATCGGTGAGTTGGAGGTTTCACTCATTCGAAAGTTTATATCAAAGACAAGTGTGGAAAATGAAATCCAGCCCAAGAAGCTGAATACTCACAAAAAAACAGCTTTTTTTAATTCTTATTTCGGCAGAGATCTCTTAAGGATTGCTCCAGAACGTCTAGCTGAGTGTGGTATTGATAGCACTGAGATCTTTTTTCTCTCAAATAAAAACAAAGAGTTATCTGCTCAGGAAACACCAGTGATAATCGCTTGCAGTAGTCAAACCTCCAAAGAAATTGATATCCCAAAGTTCAAGCAGCTGATACTTGATAATCAAAACACAGAGCCACTGGAGTATCAAAAGTTGTGTCCAGTCGCCGGTAAGATCAATTCAGATTTAAATGCCCAACCAAGGAAGATGGCTGGATAAAAGCAGTTGTATGAAGGTGGTTCCATAACATCTTGTTTTTAAGAAGCGTTTTTAAAATCTATGGCACTTTTACAAAGCAATAAATATCGTGCTGAGATCGATGGCCTTCGAGCAGTCGCAGTCGCTTTGGTTGTACTTTTTCACTTGGGTTTGGGGTTTTCTGGTGGATATGTTGGGGTCGATGTTTTCTTTGTGATTTCTGGCTATCTAATCACACGTATCATTTTGGAAAAGCAGTCCAACAATACTTGGAGTTTTCCACATTTTTGGTATCGAAGGTTTATGCGACTTGCGCCCGCACTGACCGGAATGGTTTTAGCAGTCCTCATTGCTGGATATTTTTTGCTACTACCCGGTGACTATAAAAATGTCGCAGAGGCGGCAATTGCTCAGTTTTTTATGGTTGCGAATGTTTACGTTTGGCAAACGACGGGCTATTTTGATGGTCCTTCCGGGATAAGGCCGCTGTTACACGGTTGGTCGCTTGCCGTAGAAGAGCAGTTTTATCTTATCTACCCAATTTTTATTGTATTACTCGCTCGTCTAAGCCAACGGATAGTCGTAGCTGGCATGCTGATGGTGGCTGTAGGCTCTCTCTTAATGAGTGAGTATGGTGCGCAGCATCATCCGGTAGTGACATTTTTATTTTTGCCGACTCGGGCTTGGGAACTTCTACTTGGTGGCTTGCTGGTTAAGTTTCCAAAGCCAAACGCAAACTTAGCTAAGATATTCCCATTCCTAGGGTACGTTGGTCTAGCAGCTATTTTTCTTGCAAGTATCTTCTTTTCGGAGCAAACACAATTTCCCGGCTTCTCAGCTCTTGTTCCATGCTTAGGAGCGGCTGCAATTATTCTTTCAACTTCCATTAAGCCTTCTGGTGTACGGCGTCTTCTGAGTTGGGCACCACTCGTTTTTGTGGGTCAAATAAGTTATTCGATCTATCTTTGGCATTGGCCAATTATTGCATTTTGGAGCTATCATAATTTAGGTGTCGTTCCTGATGTTTGGACTGCAGCACAACTTCTCGTACTCACCATTTGTTGCGGATATCTGTCATGGATATTTTTTGAACAGCCATTTCGAATTAAGTCATCGACTGAGTCACTATCTCCTTCCTTGAAGCCTACAACGCGATTAGTCGGAATGGTAGCTAGTTGTGTCTCTATTGCAGTATCAATTATCTACTACAACGGTTTTGAAAGCCGTCTTAGTCCGGTGGCACGCAGTGTTAATGAGGTAGGCATTTCAAAAATCCTTGCAAGAAATCCAAATACGGCTAAGCGTGGGAAATTTCCTCGATATGGAAGTACGGGAAATAATAAAGAAACGATTGATTTTATCGTGTGGGGTGATAGCCACGCCCTTCAACTTGATTCATTGATTGGCGAAATGGCACGAGGAACCGGAAAGCAAGGTGTTATTGCAGCTATGCCAGGCACGGTTCCGGCAATAGGAGTTTGGAGGACGTGGAGAAAGGATTATGAGCGTGAGTGGAATGAAAATGTAATTCAATGGATTGAAAAGAAAGATATCAAAGATGTGATTCTAGTATGTTTTTGGTCACAGCGAATTGGTGCCATGCCAGTTGTCAATTCACGATACTTGGTCAGTGGTCCAAATATAGACTCAAAGACTCCTGATCAGGCAGCAAGGGCACTGGCAGAAGGGCTTGAGAAAACCATAAAAAGATTAGCCGATGACGGGCGGAACGTCTGGGTTGTCGGCCAAATGCCATTCACATCAGGTGATCCGAAACGTGAATGGCTTATGAATGATTACTTTGGAAGTCCTAGCACGACGGACAAAACAAGTCAGCCATACCTTGTAGCCAAAAGAAAAGTTGACCACCTACTCGATTCACTAAATGCCCCCTTCAAGAAATTAGACTCTGATGTTCAGGTCTTTAAAGAGAAGGAAGCGATTCCATTGGTCATAGATGGTACTTGTCTCTGGTTTGACAAAGATCATCTCTCTGTTGACGGAGCTAACTTAGTTCTCGCTGAGCTATTCTCTCCTGTGAAGGAGGCTCTGTTAGTGCAAACTGCTGGCAGACGATCTCATCCATATGCCTTGCACGTGATTAAACAATAAAGCCGCTAGAATGCAGGTTGTGTAACCCCTAAGCCTAAATATCTGTGACAGTTTAAAAATAGGTTGTTTGGGATTTATTCCGAAAATAGGTGGTTTCATTAGCCCTTTTTTATAAAGGCTAGAGAACACACACTCTTGTTGATAGAGCTATCTAGGAAATAGGAAGTTAGTTACTGTCCTTGTTACTGCGCATCGAAAGTGTTTTTCAGATTTTGCTCTACATATTGTTTGGAAAAGTGACCCCAGCGAAAATCAATACAAAT